>Ga0209317_1000187_pt1 | contig 84568 bp, 80 predicted proteins | sample RifGroB2_FD_183994 | JGI IMG/M metagenome (GOLD analysis project Ga0209317, IMG submission 183994) | Soil microbial communities from Rifle, Colorado, USA - Groundwater B2 (SPAdes) (version 2) | ecosystem: Environmental > Terrestrial > Soil > Unclassified | place: Rifle, Colorado | collected...
CCCGCCACATCGAGCGCTACGTCATCGAGCATCCGACCCAGTGGTACTGGATCCACAAGAGGTGGAAGCTGGCGCCCCAGCCGGGCTCGGCGTCGCAATAGCCCCATCCCCGCCCCGGCCTTCCCCTTGAAGGGGAGGGAGTTTTTGACGGGGATAATCCTCGCCGGTTGTGTGCCTTGGCCGAGGCCGCCCGAGGTCGATTTCGTGCGGAGGTTCTGTCACGCACGGTTGTGCCGATCGGTTTTTTTCGTGTTTTTTTGCGCCTTCTTGTGGCCCAAATGCCTTTTCCAGGTCAAAGGATGTTCCGGCCCATGGTCAATCTGCTCTACAATCTGCTGCTCATCCTGGTCCTCCCCGCCCTGATCCCGTACCACGTATACCGCTCCCTGAGCCGGGGCAGGCGATCCGCCCTCCTGGAGCGCCTCGGGGTGCTTCCGGCAGCCGAGCTCGAGCGCATCAGGGGGTGCGGCACCATCCTGGTGCACGCCGTCTCGGTCGGCGAGACCATGGCGGCGCTGCCGCTACTGAGGGGGCTCAGGTCGCGCTTCCCGGAAAAGCGGCTCATCATCTCCAACGTCACCGAGACCGGCCGCTCCGTGGCGCAAAAGAGTGCCGCGGCCGACCTATGCATCTACTTTCCCTTCGACTACCCCTTTGCCGTGCGCTCTGTCCTCGAGAAGACCCGGCCCGACCTGGTGGTCATCATGGAGACCGAGATCTGGCCCAACTTCATCAAGGTGGCCCGCGCCATGGGGATCCCCGTGGTGCTTGCCAACGGCCGCATCTCGGACCGCTCCCTTAAGAGATACCTGCGCTTCTCCTGGTTCTTCCGCCCGGTGCTGCAAAACCTTTCGGCGCTCTGCATGCAGAGCGCCGAGGACGCGAGCCGCATCGAGGCGATCGGCGCCTGGGCGGGGGCGGTCCACGTCACCGGCAACCTCAAGTACGACGTCCCGGTCAGCCGCGGCGAGCCCGGTGCCGTGGCCCGGCTGAAGGCGAATTACTGCATACCGTCGCAGGCCTTCGTCTTCGCGGCGGCGAGCACGCACGAGGGGGAGGAGGCGCAGGTGCTGGCCGCCTACCGCGCCCTGCTGGCGCGAGGGGGGGCGAACTTCCTGATCCTCGCCCCGCGCCACCCGGAGCGCGCCCCCGCGGTGGCCGAGCTGCTCAGGAAGGAGGGGATCCCCTTCCGGCTCCGCTCCCAGCTGGAGGGGACCGCACCGCTGCCGGCGGGAAGCGCGCTGCTTCTGGACACGGTGGGCGAGCTCGCCAGGCTCTACGCGGCGTCGGACCTGGTCTTCGTGGGGGGGAGCCTGGTGCCGACCGGCGGCCACAACCCGCTCGAGCCCGCCTCGTGCTGCGTGCCGGTGCTGTTCGGGCCGCACATGGAGAACTTCCGCGAGATCGCGGCGCTCTTTCTGCGCCACGGCGGCGGCGTGCAGGTGCCGGACGGGACAGGGCTCACCGAGCAGCTCCTGCTCTTGGCAGGGGACGAGGCCGCCCGGGCCGCGATCGGGAACCGGGGCGCCGGGATCCTGGAATCGAGCGCGGGCGCTACCGGTCGCCACCTGGAGATCATGGCCGGCTGCCTCCGGGCCCCGGCGCAGCGCGCCGGATCGGGGAGCCATGGCTGATCTGGAAAACTACTTCAAAAAGCTCACCGGCGCAGGTCCGCTCGCGGCCCGGGACCGGCTGCTATTGGCGCTACTCAGACTCGCCGCCCGCCCCTACGCGTGGGTCCTTGGCTTGCGCGCCCTCGGCTACCGGCTGGGGCTGTTGCGCTCCTACCGTCTCCCCCGCCCGGTCATCTCGGTGGGAAACATCACCCTGGGGGGGACCGGCAAGACGCCGACCGTCGCCTGGATCGCCGCCTACCTCATGGGCCGCGGCAAGCGGGTCGCGGTCCTGTCCCGCGGCTACGGCGGCTCGGCGCGCGGAGGGGTGCGCATCGTCTCCGACGGGACCCGCCTGCTGCTCACGCCCGAGGAGGCGGGGGACGAGCCGTGCCTGCTCGCCGAGAAACTGCCGGGGCTCATGGTGGTGATCGGAGCGGACCGTTACCGTGCCGGGCTGCGCGCCCTGGAGCAGCTGAAACCGGACATCTTCATCCTGGACGACGGCTATCAGCATCTGCGGCTCAAGCGCGACCTGAACATACTCTTGCTGGACGCCTGCAAGCCGTTCGCCGGCGGGGTGACGCTCCCGGCGGGACTGCTGCGCGAGCCGGTAACGGCTGCGCAGCGGGCCGACCTCGTGCTCTACACCCGCTCCCCGGATAAGGGGCCGAGGCCCGACCTTTTCCCGGACAAGCCTTCCTGCTGGACGAAACACCGGTTTTCTGGCATAGTCCCGTTGGCAGGCGGCGCCCTGAGCGGCTTCGAGGCCGCCATGGCCGGCCGGGTCATGGCCTTTTCCGGGATCGCCGATCCCGAGGCGTTTTTTTCGGGGCTGGAAAGGGTAGGGGTGAGGCCGGTGACCACGCTCTGCTTCCCGGACCACACGCCGTACGGCGAAAAGGAGATCGCCGCCATCCTGCGGCTCAAGGTCGCCTCCCGCTCCACGATCCTGCTCACCACGCAAAAGGATGCGGTGAAGCTGGTGCCCCACGCGGCGCAGCTTGCCGGTTGCTTTGCCGTGGTGCTGGAACTCGGCTGCGACGATGCGCGCCCCCTGGAGACCGCCCTGAAAATGTTGCTGCAGGAAAACGCCCGATGAATATGTCTTTTAAGGACTCGCCCATGCCCGTTTCCACAGAAATGCTGACCTTGCTTGCGTGCCCCCGCTGCGCCGGCGCTCTGGTCCAGGCCGGAGCATTTTTGACCTGCGGGGCCTGCCGCCTGAAATACCCCGTCCGCCAGGGGATACCCGTGCTGCTTCTCGACGAGGCTCAAGAGTTTTGAATCGGGCGGAAGGTCGACCGGGAACGTCGCAAGGGAGCAGCCCGCATTCCTCATATGCCGCCTTGCTGATTGGCTGTCTGGCCAGGCTCAGGCGTGACCCTAACCATGAAAAACACCCCCTAACAGAAAAATAACCATGCGCGTACTAATTGTTAAAGCTTCCGCCCTGGGCGACGTTATCCATGCCCTGCCCGTTCTGGATTACCTGCACCAGGCTCAGCCCGGCATCGAGGTCGACTGGATCGTAGAAGATCGCTTCAGTGAGATCCTCGAAGGCAACCCGAAGCTGAGCGCCCTTCACCTGGTACGCACCAAGCTCTGGCGCAAACGCCCCTTCGCGGCCCAGACCCGGCAGGAGATCGCGCAGCTGAAAAAGACCCTGCGGGAGCGCAACTACGACCTGGTGTTCGATATTCAGGGGAACCTGAAGAGCGGACTGATCTGCTGGCTCACCGGCTGCGCCGATCGCATCGGCTTCGTGCGGGATGACCTGCAGGAGTCGGTGAACGCTTTGTTCACCACCCGCCGGATTCCGCTGCGGCGGCAGGACTACCACATCACGGATAAATACCTGCGCCTGGTCAGCATCCCCTTCGCCAAGGATTTTAGTGAAATGCCGCTCGCCTGCAGCATCCAGACCTCGCCCGAGGACGACGCCAACGCGGAGGCGCTGCTTGCCACCCTCTCCGACGGATTGGTGTTCCTGTTCCAGTACGGCACCACTTGGCAGACCAAATTCTGGAGCGAGCAGAACTGGATTGTCCTCGGCAAGGCCGTGCTGGACCGGTTTCCTGATGCCTCGATCCTTCTCCCCTGGGGCAACGAAGCAGAGCGTGCGACCGTCATCTCCATCGCCAAGGAGATCGGCCCGGGGAGCCGGGTGCTGGACCGTTTCACGCTCAAGGGGTTGACGGCTTTACTGAAAAAGGTCGATCTGGTGGTGGGTGGAGACACCGGCCCAGTGCAACTGGCGGCGGCGGTAGGGACCCCGACGGTCTCCTTCTACCGGGCCAGCGACGGCAAGAGAAGCGGGCCGCGCGGCGAGAGGCATGTGGTAATCCAATCCCCCATGCACTGTACACGATGTTTCAGGACCCGTTGCGACAAGGACGCCCAGTGCCGAGATACCATAAAGGTGGACGCGGTACTGGCCGGCATCGAGCGGCTGCTGTCTCAACCCGGGCCGAAGTGATGCATGAATCAGCATCAAGGCTCATAGAGAGAATAGATCTTGAGAAACTGCATCAGATACTTTATGGTCTGCACCAAAGGCAGTTGTGTGCAAGACGGAAGGTTTTGGCTGATGTGTGAAGCAGCGTATTAAGTGTAAGCACAGGGTTTGAGGTTGAAAAGATGGTGAAGTATGAATGCTGATGCAAAAAAGAAGATACTGGTTCTGCGCTACCGTTTCATCGGTGACACCATTCTGACGGTGCCTTTCCTCAGGAACCTGCGCCGCGCCGAGCCTGATGCCTATATTGCCTGGGTGGTAGCGCCCGGTTCCTCGGAAGTGGTCAGAGGCATTCCCTACGTGGATGAGTTGATCTACTGGGATCCCGTCACCATCCATGCCGACAGTCGGGGGACGCACCGGACACGCATGCAGCAGCTTGCCTTTGTCAGGGAACTGCGTGCCAGAAAGTTCAACAAGGTATATGTCCTCAAACGCTCTTTTTCCAGTGCCATCATGGCCTTGCTGAGCGGCGCGCGGGAGCGCATCGGTTTCTCCACCGAGGGAAGGGGCTTGCTCCTGACCAAAGGGGTGCCGTACCGCCACGACCGTCATGAGGTGCTGAACTTTCTCGAAGTATTGAAGGCCGACGGCATTGCCGTCGAGGACGATTACCTGGAGTCCTGGGTCACGCCGGCGGAGCAGGGGACTGCCGCGGAACTGCTTGCCCAAGCAGGCGTGACAACGGGGGATAAGCTGGTGGCGTTGCATCCCTTTGCCTCGATACCGCAACGGGGCTGGCACATGGAGGAATTCGCCGCACTGGCCGCCCGGTTTCACCAAGAAGGTTTGAAAACGCTGGTCCTGGGCGCTCCCGGTGACAGAGATGCCTATGAGGCCGCCCGCGGGCTGTTCGCACCTAAACCGGTTGATCTGATCGGGAAGTGTTCCATCAGGGTCACCATGGCCTTGCTGAAGCGCTGTTCCCTCTTTGTCGGTAACGATAGCGGCATCATGCACCTGGCTGCCGCGGCGCGCATACCGTTGGTGGCACTCTTCGGCCCGCAGTCCCCGGTGAAATTCGGCCCGTGGAGTGACCTGGCAACTGTCATCTATAAAGACTATGACTGCTCGCCCTGTCGACAGAAATTTTTCACAGAATGCCAACCTTCTGCGCGCCAGAAGCCTGTCTGCATGGAGGCAATCACTGCGCACGAGGTTTTCAGCGCAGGCATGCGACTACTAAACATGGGGAAAGAAGGGAAGCATGATAACGAATAATAAGCCCAAGATCACCGTCACGGTCAGGACATATAACGAAGCAGCAAACATACGCGCATGTCTCGGGAGCGTTACCTGGGCCGATGAGATCATCGTCGTGGACTCGGAGAGCACCGATGCCACAGTCGCCATTGCCAGGGAATTCACCGACAAGGTGATAGTAAGGCCCTGGGCGGGTCATATCGCAACCAGCCAGTATGTCACGGATCAGGCCGCCAACCTGTGGGTATTCAGCATCGACGCGGACGAACGGCTTTCACCCGCCTTGTGCGATGAAATACGCGCCCTCGACCTGGAAAAGACCAGTCACGATGCCTTCGAGATGCCGCGCCTCCACAAGTTCATGCGGCGCTGGATCAACCATTCTGGCTGGTACCCCGACCGGAACATCCGGCTGTTCCGCAAAGACCGGTGCTACTGGGGGGGATATGCACCCCACGACAAAATTCAGGTTCCCGGAACCCTTGGCCGGCTCAAGGGGGATATCCACCATTACATCTACCGCGACCTGTCCCATTTCGCCGCCACCAAGAACTCTTATTCCACCCTGACGGCGATCGATCATAACAGAAACGGCAAAAAGGCTAACATCATCGACATGACGCTACGTCCCTTCTATGCCTTCATGTCGCGCTATCTCATCAGGCTCGGTTTCCTGGACGGTTTGGCCGGATTTGTCATCTGCGTGATGGAATCCCACTGCGTCTTCATGAAGTACTTTAAGCTGTATGAAATCCAGCACCGGTTGAAACGGGATGACGACTGACAGCAGCCTGGAATTTTCTCTGCTTGACCTTGCCTGAATCAGCTAGGTTCAGGCCTTTGATCGGTTATTTATTCAGGATACGATAAGGAAACCATGTTCGCTAGCGCGGGAATCAGTATAGTCATTCCGAATTACAACGGCGAAAAGCTTCTGAAGGACAACCTCCCTTCGGTAATTGCCGCTCTGGATTATTGGGGCGGAGCCTATGAAGTGATCGTGGTTGACGACTGCAGTACCGACGGCAGTCGCCAAATGCTCTCCGAACAGTTTCCCCAGGTCAAGACCATAGTAAACAGCCGGAATTCAGGCTTCTCGAAAACATGCAACGCCGGGATGTCAGTCGTCAAGCACCAGATGGCTCTCTGCATCAATAGCGACGTAAACGTCGATCTCAACCTGATCGCGCCGTTATTGAAGCATTTTGAAGATGAGGATGTTTTTGCCGTTACCCCCACGATTCTGGCCGAGCGCGAAGGGCGCAACCAGGGCGTGGTGGTCGGCCTGTATGCCAAGGGATTTCTCAAGGGGGGGTTTGCGCCCATAAAAGTCAAGCATGAACTGCGGGAAAACCTGTACGCCATAGGCGCCTGCGTCGCCTACGACATGGCAAAGTTCAGGGCGCTCGGGGGCTATGCGGAAATCTACACACCCTATCTCTTTGAGGATGTCGACCTTTCCTACCGGGCCTGGAAAAGGGGGTGGAAAAGCCTCTACGAACCGGCGACCACCGTGCGCCACTTTTCCAGCGCTACCATCGGCAGAACGAAAAGCAGGGTGAAGCGCACCATATATTTCCGCAACCGTTTTCTGTTTCACTGGATCAATCTGACCGACCCCGCCTTCATCGTCAAGAATGTCCTTTATACCTGTTGGCGGCTGGCGATCTGCTTACTCTGGCTTGATTTCACCTACTACGCCGCTTTTGTCGGCGCCCTGGCCAGGAGGAGGGAAGCTAAAGCCATGCACAGGGGCGTGCTGGATAACCTCCGGTTAAGCGACGCCGAGATCCTGCGTCGCACCGGAACGTCGGGCTCATGAGCAGGCCGCGCGTAACGGTCTGCATGCCGGCATACAACTGTGCCGGCTTTCTGCCCGCAGCAATAGAATCGGTACTGGGCCAGAGCTTTGGCGACTTCGAACTTCTGATAGCGGACGACTGCTCCAGTGACGAGAGCCGGGAGATCGCGGCCCGCTACGCTCTCCTCGACCCCCGGGTCGTGCTCCGTTTCCGGGAGCAAAACCTCGGGATGGTCAACAACTGGAACGCCTGCTTCCGCGAAGCCCGGGGAGAGTATGTCAAGTACCTGTTCAGCGATGACCTCCTTGCCTCGCAGGATGCGCTGCTGAGGATGGTGGCGCTGCTTGATGCCGACCCATCCCTTGCGCTGGTGGCCAGTGCCAGGAACATCATCGGTGCCGACCAGGATCACCTTGCGGTCGCCTCCGCTTTCCCTGACGGTGCGCGGCTTCCGGGGACCGAGGTGATAAGCCGCTGTCTGTTGAGCCAGAAAAACCTGATCGGGGAACCTTCCGCCGTCATGTTCAGAAAGAGCCATGGCGAACGCGGGTTCGACGGCAGGTACAGCCAGTTCGTAGATCTGGAGATGTGGTTCCACCTGCTGGAGCAGGGGAGTTTCAGCTATATCGCCGTGCCGTTGGCCTCTTTCAGGATCCATGCCGACCAGCAGACGAAAAAGAATGTGCGAAACCTGGTGCATGTCGAGGAAATGATTGCTCTGCTGGACGATTACGGAGGCAAGCCATACCTGAGGCTTGGGTCTATGGCGAGGAGATGCCTTGTTTACCAGCAGCTGTACCGTATCTGGAAGGCGCACAAAAGCAACCTGGTGAGCCGGAACCAGGCGCTGGCCAAGGTTTCCCGTTATATGCCGGCTGGGCTGTTCCTGTCGTTGATTCCGTTGTACAAGCTGCTCAATCCGGTCTGGAAGCTCGTCTGCCGCATGCGCTGCCGGGCCTAGGGCCCTGTTTCTGTGAGCGACATCGCTTACGCATGTACCGGTTTGCGGAAGTGCCGGCAAAAGTGATCACGAGGGGGGACGTCGGTGAGCCTTGACGATATTGAAAAGATCCGCAGGATCATAGGGCTGGCGGTCAGCCACGGCTCAGAGTTGAGCAACAGGTTGCGTTCAAAGTGAAAGTGAGTGTATTGATGATCACCTATAATCATGCGCAGTTCATTGCCCAGGCATTGGACAGCGTATTGATGCAGCAGGTGAATTTCGACTACGAAATTGTCATCGGCGAGGATTGCTCCACCGATGCCACGCGAGAAATTCTGATCCGGTATCAGCAGAATTTTCCCGACAAGGTGCGCCTGCTGTTGCCGGTGAAGAATCTGGGGATGATAAGCAATTTCGCCGAGACCTTTCTCGCCTGCCGCGGCGAGTATGTGGCGATTCTGGAAGGAGACGACTTCTGGACCTCGCCTTCGAAATTGCAGCGACAAGCCGACTATCTGGATGCCCATCCCGAGTGTGCTGCCTCTTTCCACAACGTGGCAGTCATTTATGAGAATGACGCCGAAGCTGCCCATCTGTTCCACAAGAAGGCATTGGCGCCTCTTTTCACCCAGCGCGAAATCGTTTCCGACTTCTTTATTCCGACCTGCTCGACCATGTGCAGAAATGGCTTAGTGAAGCAATTTCCCAAATGGTACTATGGTATGCCCATGGGGGACTGGCCCCTGCACGTCCTGAACGCGCAATACGGCCTTTTCGCCTACATCGACGAGCCGCTGGCATGCTACCGGGTGCACGGCGGCGGGGTCTGGTCCCAGAGGAAAAGACGGGATATCCTGCAAGGGAGCATTCGGGCGGCGGAAACCGTGAACAGGCATCTCGGGTTCAGGTTTGACAGGGTGATAAGAAAGAAGATAGCCATGCTGGAATATGAAACCGCGCTGACCCTGATCGATGAAGGTGAGGTGAAGAGCGCCTTTTCCCATGCCTGGAAGGCTATGCTGGCCGCACCGCTCTACCTCAAGGTGTACCGGCGGGCCGTGACCAGAATCTTTCTGAAAGGGATCTTCGTCCAACTGAATACCCTTTCCCGGGGCGGTCGGTAGCCGGTGGGGGTTGGTCAGGGACGATGCCGCGATGATGTTATCCGGCGAACATGAAGCAAACGGATTGCAGCACAGGGAGAAAAGGGAGTATGAATAGGCAACCCGGCAACATACTCATTTTTAAGCCGGGCGCGGTCGGCGACCTGCTGCAGCTCTCCCCGGTGCTGAGGGCGCTCAAGAAGAGCCATCCCAGGGCCCGGATCACCCTTCTGGTCGGCAACACGGCGTCCATCGACCTGTTCCGCCACAATCCCCTGGTAGACGAGATACTGGTCTATGAAAAGCGGGGCGCCCACCGCTCCTGGCGCGCCTTCGCAAGGCTCTGGCTGGAACTGCGCCGGCGGCGTTTCGACCTGGTTGTCAACTACCAGCGCTCCAACCTGAAGGGGTGGCTTCTGGCCGCTGCCGCCTTTCCGTGCCGTGTGCTGGTTTATCACAAAGAAAAAAAGCAGGTTGTGCATGCGGTGCATAACCACCTGCAGGCCGTTGAGCCGGTGGTCGGGGCCCCGCATGCCCATGACCACGGTCTGGAGCTTCATCTGGGGCCGGTGGACGAAGGGTGGGCAGCCGAGCTGTTCGCGCGCGAGTCGCTTAACGGCCGGCCGGTGGTCGCCTTGAACCTCGGGGCGAGCCATCCGGTGAACCGCTGGCCCACCTGGCGTTTCGCCGAGCTGGCCGGCCAACTGCAGTCGGCGGGGATCGGGGTCGTGCTGGTTGGCGGAGCGACGGACCGCGAGCTTGCCGATGCGGTGCTGGCAAAGACGTCCAGCCCGCCGCTTGACCTGGTGGGGCGGACCTCGCTTTTGCAACTGGGGGCGCTGCTCAAGCTCTGCTCGGCCGTGGTCAGCGCCGACACCGGCCCGATGCACCTGGCGACCGCGGTCGGCACTCCGGTCATAGCGCTCTTCGGCGCCGCCGATCCCGGCCGGACCGGCCCGGTGGGGCAAGGGCACCTGGTGCTGCAGGCCGGGGAAGTTCCCTGCGTCCCCTGCCGCAGCCGCAGCTGCCGCCACACCCCGCCGCAGGAATGCATGGAGCGGATCAGCGCCGCCCAGGTACGCGCCGCCTTGGCGCTGGTCCTGAAAGAGGGCGCTGGAGATCTGCTTCTTGGCGCCAAATTTGATTAAATGACACGCTAGCGAAATTTTCTGGTCACTCCCCTGTTAAAAGGGGGATGGCGGGATTTATCCCCAGTTGGCCTGACGGTGCCGCCGTTCGCACCGTGGCGTCAATAAGGAGTGGTAGATGGCCAAAATTCTTGTTACCGGTGCCGCAGGTTTTATCGGGTCCCATCTTTCGCACAGGCTTCTTGACGCCGGCGACCAGGTGGTTGGGCTCGACAACCTGAACGACTATTACGATGTCGGCCTGAAAGAGGCCCGTCTGGCAAGAGTTCAGGGGCGGGAGGGGTTCCGTTTCGTGAAGATGGGGCTCGAGGAGCGCGACGGCCTGGCCGAGCTCTTCGCCCGGGAGCAGTTCGACGGGGTGGTGAACCTTGCCGCGCAGGCGGGGGTGCGCTACTCGCTGGTCAACCCGTTTGCCTACACGGACAGCAACATAACGGGCTTCATCAACATCCTGGAAGGTTGCCGGCATAACCGGGTGCAGCACCTGGTGTACGCGTCCTCCAGCTCCGTGTATGGCGCCAACACGAAGATGCCCTTCTCGGTGCACGACAACGTGGACCACCCGGTCTCGCTCTACGCCGCCACCAAGAAGGCGAACGAGCTGATGGCGCACACCTATTCGAGCCTGTACGGCCTGCCGACCACGGGGCTGCGCTTTTTCACCGTGTACGGACCCTGGGGCAGGCCGGACATGGCGCTCTTTCTCTTCACCAAGGCGATCCTGGAGGGGCGTCCCATCGACGTCTTCAACTACGGCAAGATGCGGCGTGACTTCACCTTCGTGGACGACATCGTGGAGGGGGTGGTCCGGGTGCTGGGCCATGTGCCCCAGGGGAATCCTGCCTGGAGTGGGGAGAGCCCGGACCCGGGTACCAGCTACGCGCCGTACAAGATCTACAACATCGGCAACAACAGCCCGGTCGAGTTGATCCGCTTCATCGAGGTGCTGGAAGAGACGCTCGGGTTGCCGGCCAAAAAGAACCTGCTCCCCCTGCAGCAAGGGGACGTACCCGCAACCTACGCCGACGTGGACGATCTGATGCACGATGTGGGATTCAAGCCCGAGACCTCCATAGAGGAAGGGATCGCCCGGTTCGTCGAGTGGTACCGGGAGTATTACCGGGTCTGACGGCGGGAAACCAAACCATTGGCCACGGAGACACGGAGAAAATCTGAGAATTCAAAATCAGGTTTATTCAGAAGCCGAACCGGTTACGGGCGGAAGCTCGCACGGGGTGGCTGGCTGAAAAACGTTTTGCTGCCCGGTTCCCGTTAAGATTTCACTCAGATTTTCTCCGTGGCTCCGTGGCCAAAATGTTTGTTTGGGGTCAAAAGGACTTTATATGAGATACGCACCTCTCGACTTTTCCGGTATCACCACCTACCCGATAGCGCAGCGCGACAACAAGGTCTGCGTGGCGGATCATTTCGCGGCGCCGGTCACTTCGGGCATGACCGTGGCGGGGCTTCTGGCCGGCCTGCCCAAGCAGCTCGGGTCGCAGTCGCTGCTGGGGGTGATCGACGCGGTGGTCGCCGCCAGGGAGAAAGGGAAGCCGGTCGTGCTGGCGATGGGCGGGCACGTGATCAAGTGCGGCCTGCAGCCGGTGCTGAAATCGCTGATCGAGGCCGGCGTGGTCACCGCGGTGGCGCTCAACGGCGCCGGCTCCATCCACGATTTCGAGATCGCGCTGATCGGCGCCACCAGCGAGGATGTCGGGGCCGTGCTGCACGCCGGCACCTTCGGCATGGCGGAGGAGACCGGGGCCCAGATCAACGCGGCGCTGAAGAGCGGGGTCGCGGCGGGGCTTGGGCACGGCGAGGCGCTGGGGCGGATGATCCTGGAGCGGGAGCTCCCCTTCCGGGACCAGAGCCTGATGGCGACCTGCGTCGAGAACGGGATACCGGTGACCGTGCACGTGGCGATCGGTACCGACATCACCCACCAGCACCCCTCGGCAGACGGTGCGGTGCTGGGCGCCGCCAGCTTCACCGACTTCAGGATCTTCGCCTCCGTCGTCTCGGAGCTGGGTGACGGCGGGGTCTACCTGAACATCGGCAGCGCCGTGCTGCTCCCCGAGGTGTTCCTGAAGGCGCTCTCCATCGCGCAGAACCTGGGGCATCACGTGGATCATTTCACCACGGCGAACTTCGACATGCAGCAGCACTACCGTCCGCTCGTGAACGTCGTGAAGCGGCCGACCTCCGGCAAGAGCCGCGGCTACACGGTCACCGGGCACCACGAGATCATGATCCCGCTATTGGCCGCCGGGATACTGGACAGGATCGCGTAAATCGTTCAAAGTTCAATGTTCAGGGTTCAACGTTTACTTCTACTTTTAGATAGGAGGTGGCGCTTTGAGAATTGAGCGATTTGAAGAAATCGAGTCGTGGAAAGAGGCTCGTTTGCTTGTGAGCGATGTTTACAAACTACTCGGGCACTGCAGGGATTACGGATTCAAGGACCAGATACAACGAGCTGCCATATCTGTCATGTCAAACATTGCAGAAGGGTTTGACCGGGGCACCAATAGAGAGTTTGTTCAATATCTTATAATTTCGCGTGGTTCAGCTTCTGAAGTCAAAAGCCTCGCCCATGCAGGATTGGATGTCGGATATCTTACACAAGATGCATTCGAGACAGTGATGCTTCGATGCAATAAGATAAGCAACCTTCTAAACGGGTTTATTCGGTTCTTGAAAACAGCGCAGAGAAAGGCCTGACGAGTTTAAACACATAACTTTGACTTTAGCGTTTGAACAAGTTTTAGAAGATAACATTGAACATTGAACATTGAACATTGAACATTGAACAGGTTTTTGGAGGTTTTGTGGAAAGAAGAGAGGTGGAATCGTTTTTCGAGAAGGCCGCGTCGGTGCGCGCCCTGGTGATCGGCGACCTGATGCTGGACGAGTACCTGTGGGGGAGAGCGGAGCGCATCTCGCCGGAGGCCCCGGTGCAGGTGGTCGAGGTGGCCCGCGAGGACCTGCGCCTGGGCGGCGCCGGCAACGTGGTGAACAACCTCGCAGCCCTCGGGTGCAGCGTCTCGGTCTGCTCGGTGATCGGCTCCGACGAAAACGGCGCGCTGTTGCGCCGCGCCTTCGAGGAGAAGGGGGTGGACCTCGCCGGGCTCTTCGAGGACCCCGAGCGCAGGACCAGCAAGAAAACCCGGGTCATCGCCGCCAACCAGCAGATCGTCAGGATCGACCGGGAGACCAAGGCGCCGATCCACTCGGCTTGCGAACAGGCGCTGCTCGACCACCTCCGCGCCTGCTGCGGCAATTTCGACGTCATCGTCGTCTCGGACTACCTGAAGGGGGTACTCACCCCTCAGGTGCTCTCGGCCGTGTGCCAGGCCGGCAGGAAGCTCGGCATCCCGGTGGTGGTCGACCCGAAGGGGAACGATTACGCCAAGTACCGCGGGGCGACGCTGCTCACCCCCAACCGTAAGGAGGCGGAGATCGCCTCGGGCCTCGCCATCACCGACATCGCGAGCCTGGAACTGGCGGCCGCCAGCCTCCTGGCGGACCTCGGGCTCGACGCGCTGCTCATCACGAGGAGCGAGGCGGGGATGTCGCTGTTTCAGGCCGAGGGGACCGCGGTGCATATCCCGACGGTGGCCCGCGAGGTCTTCGACGTGACCGGCGCCGGGGACACGGTGATCTCGGTGCTATCGCTGGGGCTTGCCTGCGGACTCACGCTGGCCGACGCGGCCTGGGTCGCCAACGTGGCCGCCGGCATCGCCGTCGGCAAGCTCGGCACCTCCACCGTCTCGCCGCAGGAGATCGTGGCGGAGGTGGGACACGGCATGAAGGACTCGGACTCCAAGATCAAGAACCTCGACGTCCTGAAGCACATCATCGCCCAGGAGCGCGCTCGCGGCAGGAAGGTGGTCTTCACCAACGGCTGCTTCGACCTGCTCCACGTGGGACACGTCAAGTACCTGCAGAAGGCGAGGGGGCTGGGCGACCTGCTGGTGGTGGGGCTCAACTCCGACGCCTCGGTCCGGCGCCTCAAGGGGGATAACAGGCCGCTGATCGAGGAGTCGGAGCGCGCCCACATCCTGGCGGCGCTGGACTGCATCGACTACGTGGTCCTCTTCGACGAGGACACCCCCCTGACGGTCATCGAGGCGCTGGTGCCGGCGGTGCTGGCCAAGGGTGCCGACTACAAGATCGAAGAGGTGGTCGGGCGCGATGTGGTCGAGGCTGCCGGCGGGCGGGTGGAGCTGGTCCAGTTCGTGGACGGGCGCTCCACCAGCCGCATCATCGACAAGATCCTGGCTTCCTACTAAAGTAAAACGGAGCGCGCCCCCTTGCCAGGGCGGGACGGCTCCGCTATTTTTTACCAATAAATCATCCGGAGGATATATGAAAAAGGCGTTCATCACGGGTATCACTGGACAAGACGGCTCCTATCTCGCCGAGCTCCTGCTGCAGAAGGGGTACCAGGTGCACGGCATGATACGCCGCTCCTCGTCCTTCAACACCGGCCGCATCAACCACATCTACCGCGACCCTCACGAGCCGGACACCCGGTTGTTCCTGCACTACGGCGACCTGAACGACGCGAGCTCCATCAACCGGCTGCTGCGCGAGGTGCGCCCGGACGAGATCTACAACCTGGGCGCCCAGAGCCACGTGCGGGTCTCCTTCGACGTGCCGGAGTACACGGGCGAGGTCGACGCGCTGGGGGCGGTGAGGATCCTGGAGGCGATCCGGGAGAGCGGGCTCAACACCCGCTTCTACCAGGCCTCCTCCTCGGAGCTCTACGGCAAGGTCGTGGAGACGCCGCAGCGCGAGACCACCCCCTTCTACCCGCGCTCGCCCTACGCCTGCGCCAAGGCGTACGCCTTCTACATCACCCTGAACTACCGCGAGAGCTACGACATGTTCGCCTGCAACGGCATACTCTTCAACCACGAGTCGCCGCGCCGCGGCGAGACCTTCGTGACCCGCAAGATCACCCGCGCGGCGGCCAGGATCAAGCTGGGGCTGCAGGAATGCCTCTACCTGGGCAACATCGAGGCCAAGAGGGATTGGGGTTTTGCCGGGGACTACGTCGAGGGGATGTGGCGCATGCTGCAGGCGGACCATCCGGACGACTACGTGATCGCGACCGGCGAGACGCACAGCGTGCGCGAGTTCGCCGAGCTGGTGTTCGGCCGCCACGGCATCGCCCTGCGCTGGCAGGGGGAGGGGGTGCACGAGAAGGGGATCGACGAGGCGACCGGCAGGGTGGTGATCGAGATCGATCCGCGCTACTTCCGCCCCGCCGAGGTGGACCTGCTCCTGGGGGACCCGGCAAAGGCGCAGCGGGAACTGGGCTGGCAGCCCGGGACGAGCTTCAAGGAGCTGGTGGAGATGATGACGGACGCGGACCTGAAGATGGCGCAGAGGGAGCTTCGAGCCAATGGATAAGCGGGCGAAGATCTACGTGGCGGGGCACCGCGGGCTGGTCGGCTCCGCGATCGTGCGGCAGCTCGGGCGCGACGGGTTTGAAAACCTGGTCCTCAGATCCAGCGCCGAGCTCGACCTGCGCGACCAGGGGGCGAGCCTGGCCTTTTTCCGGGAGCAGCGCCCCGACTACGTCTTCCTGGCGGCGGCAAAGGTCGGGGGGATCGTGGCGAACTCGAGCTACCCGGCCGATTTCATCTACGACAACCTGATGATCCAGAACAACGTGATCCACGCCTCCTACCTAAGCGGCGTGACCAAGCTCCTCTTGCTGGGCTCCTCCTGCATCTACCCCCGCATGGCGCCGCAGCCGATCCGCGAGGAGTCGCTCTTGACCGGGCCGCTGGAGCCGACCAACGAACCGTACGCCATCGCCAAGATCGCCGGGATCAAGATGTGCCAGTCCTACAACCGGCAGTACGGGACCCGCTTCATCTGCGCCATGCCGACCAACCTGTACGGCCCCAACGACAACTTCGACCTCACCACCTCCCATGTCCTCCCCGCCCTGATCCGGAAGTTCCACGAGGCGAAGGCGGCCGGCGCGGCCGAGGTCACCGTCTGGGGGAGCGGCACGCCGTTTCGCGAGTTCGTCCACGTGGACGACGTGGCGCAGGCCTCGCTGTTTCTTATGGAGCGCTACGAGGGGGGGGAGCCGGTGAACGTGGGGAGCGGGCAGGAGCTCACCATCCGGGAACTCGCGCTGAAGATCGGCCAGGTGGTGGGGTTCGCCGGCGAGATCCGCTTCGACCGGTCCAAGCCGGACGGCACCCCGAGAAAGCTCTGCGACGTCTCCAAGATCCACGCCCTGGGGTGGCGGCACCGCATCGATCTCGACGCCGGACTCAGGGATACCTATGCCTGGTATCTGGCCAACCGCGCCTGACCGACCGGGCGGGCGCCCGCCTGCTGCCTGCCGCGGCCGGCGCCTCGTTTTCCCGCCGTCAAGCCCTTTTTCAATCTTTGTGCCAAGCCGGCCGGTTTCGGCAATATACGCTTTACACCCAAATTCTAAGATGATATACTTCGCAGCGAAATCATGCATAAACTCAATAATATCAGGCGATTTCTCGCCATAGTTGCGGCGATCGCATCACTTCTCGTGATCGCCACAGTCGTGTTCCGCATGCAGAAGGGGAGAGCCCCGAAGCTCGGGATACGCAAACTCCCCGTGCAGGTCGACGTCTCGCTGCAGAAGGTCCACTACACGGAGGTCAAACAAGGCGTCAAGCGCTGGGACCTCTCGGCGGACCGGGCGGAGTACAACAGGAAGACCGACACGACCTCGCTTGCCGGGGTCCGGTTCGTGATAGCAGGGGGCGCCGGCATCGGCGAGCTGCAGGTCTCGGCGGACCGGGCCGACTACAGTAACGGCACCCGGGACGTGACACTGGCCGGCAACGTGCAGGGGGAAAGCGGCAAGGGGATCAAGTTCTCCACCTCCCGCATGAAGTACGTGGCGGCGCGCTCGCAGCTGGAAACGGCCGAGCGGGTCCGCATCGTCGACGCGGGGATGGAGCTGGAAGGGGTGGGGATGGAGTTTCACACGCAGACACGCAAATTCAAGTTGTTGCAGGACGTGAGCGCCGTGTACCGGCCGCAGGGGGGCAGGTGATGCGGAGCTTGTGCCTGACCTGCCTGGTCCTTCTGGCCCTGGTGCCTGCCTCATTCGCCGCGCCGATTACCGGCAGCGAGCCTTTAAAGATAAAGTCCGATACGCTCCATGCCGATAACGAGAAGCAGACGGCCACCTTCGAAGGTAAGGTGGTGGCGCGCCAGGGGGAGCTTACCCTGCACGCCGACCGCCTGGTGATCAGCTACTCCGGCGCCAGCCGCGAGCTGGCCCGCGTCGAGGCCTTCGGCAACGTCCGCATCCTGCAGGGGAACCGCCAGGCGAGCGGCGCGCATGCGGTCTACGACCCCAAGGGCGCCCGCATCGTCCTGGACGGCTCTCCCAAGGTGCTGCAGGGCGAGGACGTGATCACCGGAAAGGTCATCACCTATTTCGTGAACCAGCAGCGCAGCGAGGTAACCGGCGGCCCGAACGAACGGGTGGAAGCGGTCATTCACCCCGGGGGTAAAGATGCCGGCTCCAAACCGTAGCACCCTCTACACCGAGGGGCTGGCCAAGGGGTTCAACCGGCGCATGGTGGTGAAGGGGGTCGACCTGGCCGTCTCCTCCGGGGAGGTGGTGGGGCTGCTCGGTCCCAACGGCGCCGGCAAGACCACGACCTTCTACATGGTGGTGGGGCTGTGCCGCCCCGACAGCGGCCGCGTCTTCCTGGACGGCGAGCCGATCACCGAGCTCCCCATGTACCAGCGGGCCCGGCGCGGCATCAGCTACCTGCCGCAGGAGCCGTCCGTGTTCCGGCGGCTGAGCGTCAGGGACAACCTTTTGGCCGTGCTGGAGACCATGCCGCTTGAGCCGGTCCGGCGCCGCGAACGGGTGGAGGAGCTGTTGAGCGAGTTCAGGATCGAGCATATCGCGGCCAGCCGCGGTTACTCGCTCTCCGGCGGCGAGAGGCGCCGCGTCGAGATCGCCCGCGCGCTCGCCACCGATCCCGCTTTCATCCTTTTGGACGAGCCGTTCGCCGGGATCGACCCGATCGCCGTGATCGACATCCAGAACATCATCACCGCATTGAAGCAAAAGGGGCTCGGGGTGCTGATCTCGGATCACAACGTGCGGGAGACGCTCGGAGTCTGCGACAAGGCCTACATCATGAGCGCCGGCGAGGTGCTGGAGTGCGGCGACCCGCTGCAGATCTCCCAGAGCAAGAAGGCCCGCGAGATCTACCTGGGGGAGAAGTTCCGGCTCTAAAGTTTCCCGGCTGGTGCCTGAAGCCGACTAACCTTCGACGGGAAGGACCGGGTGGCGGCGAGGGACGGCGGGGGGCGCCTGCACGGCCGAAATCGGTGCCGATTTTATTAATTAACGTTTGAGCCGATTCTCACATTTCTAATGTGAGTTCCTCGGGTTATAATGGATATCACAGGGTGAAGCGGTGCACGCCATGCGCGTAGCGTAAACATAGGATTAGAACGTAGAACGTAGAACGTAGAACGTAGAACGGTTTAGCATGTTCCTGGCGGAAACGGCAGCATGCAGAACGGATTCAGGAGTTCAAGAGGACTTATGGCTATAGAGATGCGCCAGCAGATGAAAATGAGTCAGCAACTGGTGATGACCCCCCAGCTGCAGCAGGCCATCAAGCTTCTCCAGCTTTCCAGGCTGGAGCTGCAGGACGTGGTGCGTCAGGAACTGGAGGAGAATCCCATCCTCGACGAGGTGATCGAGCAGGAGGAGATCCGGGAGCCTGAGCAGATCGAGTTGCGCGAGAAGGAGGTGGAGCCGGAGGCCGCCGCCAGCGAATTCCAGGAGGTGAGGGCGGGCGAGGAGACCCGCGAGGCCGACTGGGACTCCTACATCGACGGCTACAACTACAGCTCCGGGGAGCAGTACTACGACGACGATGACCGCCCCTCCTTCGAGAACATGCTCACCAAGAAATCGACCCTGTTCGACCATCTGATCTGGCAGCTGAGCCTGACCCGTTTGACGGAGCGCGAGATGGCGCTGGGCGCCGAGATCATCGGCAACATCGACGAGGACGGCTACCTCAGGGCTTCGCTGGAGGATGTTGCCGCCGCCTGCGTGCAGGCGGACCCCTTTCGCGAGGAGATGCTGGAGTGGTCCGGCCTGACCCCGGACGCTCCGCGCGAGCGGGTCCACGAGGCGGCCCAGGGCTTTGCCGACACGGTGCTGGTTCCCCTGGCCCAGGGGGTCTTGAAGCGCATCCAGGAGTTCGACCCGGTCGGGGTGGGCGCCCGCGACCTGCGCGAGTGCCTGCTGATCCAGGTGGCGAGTCTCGGCATGGGGGGGAGCATCGTGGAGGCGCTATTGCGCGACCACCTGAAGGACCTCGAGAGCCGCAGGTACAAGCAGGCGGCCAAGGTGCTGGGGGTCGAGGTGAACGACATCCTCGCCGCCTCCAGGATCATCGCCGAGCTTGATCCCAAGCCGGGGCGTATCTTCGGCAGCGACGACGTGCAGTACATCTCGGCCGACATCTTCGTGCACAAGGTGGGGGACGAGTACGTGGTGATGCTCAACGAGGAGGGGATGCCCAACCTGAGGATCAACCCGCTCTACGCACCGGAGGCCAAGGCCTCCCGCGCCGTGGACAAGAAGGCGGAGGAGTACATCGGGGAAAAGATGCGCTCGGCCATCTGGCTCATCAAGAGCATCCAGCAGCGTCAGCGCACCATCTTCAAGGTGGCCAAGAGCCTGGTCAAGTTCCAGCGCGATTTCCTGGACCGCGGCATCGAGCACCTGCGCCCCCTGGTGCTGCGCGACATCGCCGAGGACATCGGCATGCACGAGTCCACCATCAGCCGCGTCACCACCAGCAAGTACATGCAGACCCCGCAGGGGCTCTTCGAGCTGAAGTACTTCTTCAACTCGGGCATCTCCACCGGCGAGGGGGATTTCATCGCCTCGGAGAGTGTCAAGAGCAAGATCAAGGAGTTGGTCGACGCGGAGGACCCCAAGCGCCCCCACAGCGACCAGCGTCTGGCGGAGCTTCTCTCCGGCCACAACATCGTGATCGCCAGGCGTACCGTGACCAAGTACCGTGAAATGCTCCGGATCGGGTCGTCCTCGGAGCGCAAGAAGCATTTCTAACGCGAAGCGCCCGTCGAGACGGCGGGCGACCTTTCGCGTGTATTACAATAAAGGGAGGTACTAGTATGCAGATAACTACGACATTCAGACACATGGAGCCGAGCGAAGCCCTGAAGAGCTACGCGGAAGAGAAGCTGGAGAGGGTGAAGAAATATATAGACGAGCCTATCGTCGTCCAGGTATTCCTGACCGTGGAAAAGATCCGCCACATGGCCGAGGTGACCATCAACGCCAAGGGGATCACCATCAAGGCCGCCGAAGAGACCAACGACATGTACGCCTCGGTCGACGCGGTCTCCGATAAGATCGAGCGTCAGCTGCGCCGCTTCAAGGAGCGCATCAAGGCCCACAAGCCGGCCAGCGACGCCCGCGAGCGCCAGGTGCAGAAGAGCATCGTGGAGGCGAGCAGCATCGAGGAGACCAAGGAGCCCGTGGTCATCAAGACCAAGAGCTTTTCCATGAAGCCGATGTCCGTCGAGGAGGCGGTCATGCAGATGGAGCTCTTGCACAAGGATTTCCTGGTCTACACCGAGGCTTCCACTGAAAACATCAACGTGGTGTACCGTCGCAAGGACGGCAACTACGGTCTGATAGCTCCGGAAAACGTGTAAAAACCGTTCCAAGTTCTACGTCCTTCGTTCCACGTTGCAGGCTCCAAGCGTGGAACGAAGGACGCAGGACGCAGAACGACCCTCCAAGTCCCTGGTGCCAAGGGGGAAAGGTCGTAGCGATTGACAAGCATGAGCCTCAGCATCAAGGATCTCCTGGAAGACAAGGCCTACGGCCTGGACCTGCAGCTCGTGGGCGGCGAGGCAGGCCTTACCAACCGACTCTACAGCTCCCGTATCCAAAAACCCGGACTGGCCCTGACCGGCTACACCGAACATCTGCACCCGGACCGGGTCCAGGTGCTCGGCAACACGGAGATCTCCTACCTGACGCAGATCCCCGAGGAGCTGGGACGCCGGCACATCGAGAAGCTCTGCAGCTTCCCGATCGCCTGCTTCATCGTCACCAAGGGACTGGATCCTCCCGATTTCCTCAAGAATTCCGCGCTGGCCGCCGGCATACCGCTGTTGGTCACGCACCACCAGTCCTCCACCTTCATCTCGCTCATCACCAAGTTCCTGGAGGAGAGCCTGCTCCCCTCGACCCACATCCACGGCGTGCTGGTGGACGTCCTGGGGGTGGGGGTTCTGCTTCTGGGTAAAAGCGGCATCGGCAAGAGCGAGTGCGCCCTCGACCTGGTGATCCGCGGGCACCGGCTGGTGGCGGACGACGTGATCCACATCAAGAAGAAGATGCCCGCGGCCCTGGTGGGACAGGCGGGCGAATCGATCCAGTACCACATGGAGATCCGCGGCCTGGGGATCATCAACATCAAGGACCTCTACGGCGTCTCCTCGATCAGGGAGAAGAAGATCATCGACATGGTGCTGGAGCTCATGGAGTGGGACGCCAGCCAGGAATACGAGCGGCTGGGGATCGACGACCAGGTGCAGACCATCCTGGGGGTGGACCTGCCGCACCTGAAGATTCCGGTCCGCCCGGGGCGGAACCTGACCTCCATCATCGAAGTGGCCGCCAGGAACTTCCTTTTGAAGGGGATGGGTTACCACTCGGCGCGGGAGTTCCACGAAAAGCTTCTGGCCCGGATGGAGTTCCGGCCGCTGGGCAACGAGGTAGAATAGCATGCGCATCGTGATCATCACCGGGCTCTCCGGTTCGGGAAAATCGACGGCGGTACGGGCGCTGGAGGACGAGGGTTTCTTCTGCCTGGACAACCTGCCGGTCTCCCTGGTCGCAACCTTCGTCGAGCTGGTCGAGCAGTCCCGCGAGGACATCATGGACGTGGCGCTCGTCATGGACATACGCAGCCGCGACTTCATCAAGGGTTACGATCAGGTGTTCCAGAACATGACCAAGGCCGGGCACACGGTGAAGATCTTCTACTTCGACGCCACGGACGAGGTGCTGATCCGGCGCTTCTCGGAGACCAGGCGCCGTCACCCTGCGCTGGAGGGGGCGAGCGTACCCGAGGGGATCCGCTTCGAGCGGGACCAGCTGGCGGGACTGCGGCGCATCGCCACGGCCATCATCGACACCTCGGACATGAACGTGCACCGGCTCAAGGAGGTGGTGATCTCCAGCATCAAGGGGCGCGAGGCGGCGCGGGAGATGCAAGTGAACCTGCAGTCCTTCGGCTTTCGCTACGGGCTGCCGCTGGAGTCGGACCTGGTCATGGACGTGAGGTTCCTCCCCAACCCCTACTTCGTCGCCACACTGCGCCCGTTCTCCGGGCTGGACGAGGGGGTGCGGGAGTTCGTGCTCGGGCAGAAGGAGACCGTGGTGTTCCTGGAGCGCTTCCGGGACATGCTGGAGTTCCTGCTCCCGGGGTACCGCAGGGAGGGGAAATCCTACCTCTCCGTTTCCATCGGCTGCACCGGCGGCAGGCACCGCTCGGTCGCCATCGCGGAGGAGCTGTACCAGTATTTCAAGCAAAGAGACGTGAACATCAAAATTACTCACAGGGACATCGAGAAGGGGCAGGGATGATAGGATTGCTTTTGGTAGCGCACGCCGGGGTGGCAAGCGAGCTTCTGGCCGCGGCGGAGATGATAGTGGGCAAACTGGAGTTGGCCGAGGCGGTCGGCATAGGCAAGGATGTCTCGGCCGCAGCCGCGATGGCCTCCATCAAGGAGGCGGTGGCCAGGGTTTCCGGGGACGGCGCCATCATCATGACCGACATGTTCGGCGGCACCCCCTCGAACATGAGCATCTCCTTCCTGCAGGAGGGGCGGGTGGAGGTGCTTACCGGCGTCAACCTCCCGATGCTGATCCGTTTCACCCAGGAGCGCGAACGCTGCAGCGTGGGCGATCTCGCCCTGAAACTCAAAGACAGCGGCAGGGAAGGGATTTCCGTCGCCGGGGACTATCTGAAGAAGTAGGGGACGTGTCGTCAAATCCGCCGCCGCCCGCAAGCCGAGGGCGGGTGTCCGGCGACTATCTGAGAGATAAAGGAGAGGGTCACGAAGTCGGCCGAAGCCTTGCAGGCGAAGGCGGAAGGGGACCCGGAACTGATATATATGATCGAAGGTGAATTCGTAATACCGAACAAGCTCGGGCTCCATGCCAGGGCCTCGGCGCTGTTGGTGAAGACGGCAAGCCGCTTTGCCTCGGAGATCAGGATCGAGCGCGAAGGGGTCGAGGTTAACGGCAAGAGCATCATGGGGATCATGATGCTTGCCGCGGCAAAAGGGAGCAGCATAAAGTTGAAGGTCGAGGGGGCTGACGACGCCGAGGCATTCGCCGCAATCGGGGAGCTGATCCGCAATGGTTTTGGAGAAGAGTGAGTCAAGACAGCTTCAGGGGATAGGCGCCTCTGCGGGCGTTGCCATCGGGCAGGTCCGCATCACGGAAAGGCGTCGGGTCACGGTGACCGAGGTCGCCGTTCCGGTCGAGGAGATCCCGGGGGAGCTCTCCCGCTTCGCCAAGGCGATCGAGCGCGCCAAGGGCGAACTGGTCTGCCTGAAGGACCAGCTCGCCGCGACCCACGGCCCCGAGCACCTCTGCGTGATAGACGCGCACCTGATGCTTCTGGACGACACCATGCTGGTGGGCGAGACCACGCAGTACATCGAGCGTTTCGGCATCAACGCGGAAGGGGCGCTGAAACGGACCCTGCTGCGCTTCAAGTCCTTTTTCGACGGGGTAGACGACGAGTACCTGCGCGAGCGGGGCTCGGACGTGGAGATCGTCATCGAGCGGGTGCTGCGCACCATGGTGGGCGAAAAGCAGGAACCGATCTCCAAGATCGACGGCAAGGTGATCGTGGTGGCCCACGACCTCTCCCCCGCCGACATCCTGCAGATCGACAAGTCCAAGGTGATCGGGTTCATCACCGACCTCGGGGGGAAGACCTCACATTCCGCCATCCTGGCGCGCGCCTTCGAGATCCCAGCAGTCGTGGGGCTGGAGCAGATTACCGGCGAGATCAAGGACGGCGAAACGGTGATCATCGACGGCGCGACCGGCGTGGTGATCGTGAATCCGGACCCGGAAGCATTCCGCGACTACCTGCAGAAAAAGCAGCGCTACGAGTACATGGAGCGGGAACTCCTGAAGCTCAGGGACCTCCCGGCGCTCACGCTGGACGGGCACCGGATGCGTCTCAAGGGAAACATCGAGTTCCGGGACGAGATCGCCTCGATCAACCGGCACGGCGGCGAGGGGGTCGGGCTGTACCGCACCGAGATGCTCTTCTTCAACAGGGACACCCTGCCGGACGAGGAGGAGCAGTTCCAGGCCTACGCGGCCATCGTGAAAGAGATGGCGCCGTATCCGGTCACCATCAGGACCCTCGACATCGGCGGCGACAAGTGCCTGAACGAGCTGAACCTGGACGACGAGATGAACCCTGCGCTGGGTGTGCGGGCCATCAGGCTTTCGCTGCGCCAGCCCGAGGCGTTCAAGGCTCAGCTGAGGGCCATCCTCAGGGCGAGCGCGTTTGGCGAGGTCAGGCTGTTTTTCCCGATGGTGTCCGGCGTGGCAGAGGTCCGTGCGGCCAAGGCGCTCTTCGAGGAGGCCAAGAGCGAGCTGCGCGGCCGGTTCCCCTTCGACGAAAAGCTCGCCGTCGGGATCATGATCGAGATCCCCTCGGCAGTCATCATCGCCGACCTGCTGGCGGCGGAGGTCGATTTCTTCAGCGTCGGCACCAACGACCTGATCCAGTATTCACTCGCCATCGACCGCACCAACGAACACCTGTCATCGCTTTACGAGCCGCTGCACCCGGCGGTGCTGCGCTCCCTGAAAATCGTGGTCGACGCGGCCCATGCCGCTGGGATCGACGCCTGCATCTGCGGCGAGATGGCCGGGGAGCCGGAGTACCTCCCGATCCTGCTCGGGCTTGGCTTCGACGAGCTTTCCATGACCGCGGTCTCCATCCCCCGCGTCAAGAAGATCCTGCGCCGATGCACCATGGAGGATGCCCGGCAGGTCGCGGCCCGCGTGCTCACCTACGCCACGGCGGCCGAGGCGGATGCCTACCTGAAAGGTGAGATCTCCGCGCGCTTCTCCGACAGCTTCGACTAACGCTCCCCCGGGTGCCGGGGCGGTGATGATGCGCCCCTGCGCCGAACCTCCCATCTATAGAAGGACATTGTCAGCTGTAGCCAAACGCCTCCAGCGCCAGCTCGACGCAGTGCGCCAGGTTTCTGCCGGCCGTTTTCGAATTCCCCGACAGCTTCAGCAACTGCGGAATGATCCAGGGCTTGCCGGCGATGCATCTAAGCACGCGCGCCAGGCTGATCCTGAGCTCGTGGTCACAGAACTCCTCCAGGGAAAAGCCCAGTTCCTGGTCCGCCGCGTCGCTTACCCCCCGCACCGCCACGACCGGAATCCCCGCCTGCCCCGCCGCCCGCAGCACCGCAGCCGTCTCCATCTCAAGGACCGGGTGCTTCACAGCGGCGTCCAACGACTGCGCCAGCGCCCCCTTGTTCATGATTGCCGCCGCCGTGATGAAGGTGCCACGGCTCAGGGTGAAAGGGGCTCCCTCGCACGCCTCGAACAGCTCAGCGGCCAGCCCGGGATCCGGCTGCGGCAGCCGCGTCAGGCGCCCTTCCTCAAGCGAGAACACCTGCTCGGCCAGGACCAGCTCGCCAACCCCGGTTCCCGGCAACACCCCCCCCGCGAAACCGAAGTTCAGGATAAGTCTCGGGGCGGCGAGCCGGATCAGGGTCTCGGTCGCGGCCCTGGCGTGCTTGGGCCCCATCCCCGACTCGATCAGGACCGCCGGTGCCCCCTGCACGGCGAACCGGTACAGGTCGAACCCTTCGACGCGTTCCCTCTGGTACCCATCCATGCGCCGCAAGAGCGGGGCGATCTCCTGCGGCATGGCGGCCACGACACCCAGGCAACCTCTTTCCATAAGCTGTCAGCTCCTTTCCGAACCCGGCTCGCAGTTTGCGCCAAGGCGACGGCGGTACGTGTGAAGGTCTTGCTGCAGCACTTTAACAGAGGGCGCGGGGGCTCGCAACGCCAAAGGTTGGGGGGGTTTGATCTTGACAAAAAACGGCGCGGGCCTTATTCTTGGGTGTTTTTTTCGCAGCCCCCCGCTTGCCGGATTTCCCAAGATGCCAAAAGCCCTGGAGGGATTAAACGATATGAAACCACTCTTTCTAAATCCGCCGACCTTCGAGGACTTCGACGGAGGTGCCGGCGCCCGCTACCAGGCCTCCCGCGAGGTGACCTCCTTCTGGTTCCCGACCTGGCTCACCTATCCGGCCGGCATGATCCCCGGCTCGCGCGTGGTGGACGCCCCGGTGCAAAGGCTCGATCTCGCCGCCTGTCTGGAGATCGCCAAGGGGTTCGACATGGTGGTCATGTACACCTCCACCCCGACCCTCGCCATCGACGTCGAGACGGCCCGCAAAATCAAGGAGCAGAAACCGACGACCGTTACGGTGCTGACCGGCCCGCACGTGAGCGTCCTCCCCGAGGAGAGCCTGCGTTTTGCGAGGGGGGCGGTGGATATCGTCTGCCGCGGCGAGTTCGACTACTCCACCAAGGAGCTTTGCGAGGGAATCCCCTGGGCGCAGGTGGATGGCATCAGTTTCCTCAAGGGGGATCAGGTGGTGCACACCAAGGACCGCCCGCCCATCACGGACCTGGACAGCCTCCCTTTCGCAACCCAGATCTATCACAGGGATCTCCCGATAAACGAGTACGTGATCCCTCATTTCAAGCACCCGTACGTCTCGATATATTCGAGCCGCGGCTGCCCCTCGCGTTGCATCTACTGTCTCTGGCCCCAGACCTTCTCCGGGCGCGCCATGAGGACCAGGAGCCCCCAGAACGTCTATGAGGAGGTGCGCTGGGTCAAGGAGAACCTGCCGCAGGTCAAGGAGATCTCCTTCGATGACGACACCTTCACTGCCGACAAGAAGCACGCCGTAGCGGTGGCGCGGCTCATCAAGCCGCTGAACCTCTCCTGGACCATCAACGCGCGGGCCAACTGCGACTACGAGACGCTGAAGGAGCTGAAGGAGGCCGGACTGCGCCATGTCGTGGTCGGCTTCGAGTCAGGCAACGAGCAGATCCTGAAAAATATCAAGAAAGGGGTCACCAAGGCCCAGGCGATAGAGTTCACACGCAACTGCAAGAAGCTCGGCATCAGCATACATGGCGCCTTCATGATGGGACTTCCGGGAGAGACGCAGGAAACCATCAAAGAGACCATCGCCTTCGCAATCGCGCTCGACCTCGCCTCGATCCAGGTTTCGCTCGCCTCCCCGTATCCCGGCACCGAGTTCTATGACCTCGCCAAGAAGCAAGGGTGGATCGCCTCGGACAGCTTCCTCGACGCGACCGGGCACCAGAAGTGCGTGATAAATTATCCGGGGCTTTCCAACCAGGAGATCTTCGACGCGGTGGAGCTTTTCTACAACAAGTTCTATTTCCGGCCGCGCTACATCGCGAGGAGCATCTTCAGCATGCTGGTGGATTCCGAGGTGCGCAAAAAGCTCCTCAAGGAGGGGGCTCAGTACCTCGCCTACATGAAGAAGCGCAAGCAGACCCGCATGTAGGACCGGGGCCGGGGGCGCCGGAACGTAGAACGTAGAACGTAGAACGTAGAACGTAGAACGTAGAACGTAGAACGTAGCATCCCCGGGATATGCATCTATGAAAGAACTGATTATCAACGCCGATGATTTCGGCCTCTCCAGCGGAGCCAACCGCGGCATCGTCCGGGCCTGGCAGCAGGGGATACTGACCAGCGCCTCGCTCATGGTCGGAGGGACAGCTTTCAGGGAGGCCGTCGCCCTTGCCGGTGAAAATCCCGGTCTGCAGGTGGGGTTGCACCTGACGCTGGTGCAGGGGCACGCCGTGTTGGAGCAGCGTGGCTTGCCGGCGCTTGCCGATGCGGGCGGCCACTTCGGCAACGATCCGGTGTTGGCCGGGATGCGCTACTTCTTCCTGAAACCGCTCAGGAAAAGGCTCTACCTGGAGATCGAGGCGCAGATCGCCAGGTGCCTGGACGCCGGTATCGCGCTCAGCCATGTCGACGGCCACCTGAACATCCACATGCATCCGGTGGTCTTCGACATCCTCTGCGAGCTGATGCCGAAGTACGGCATCGGGACCTTCCGGCTCTCCCGCGAGAACCTCGGCGCCAACCTGGCCCTGGACCGACAAAGGGTGGTCGGCAAATGCGCCGATGCCTTCATCTTCGCCGCACTGGCCAGGCGCTGCAGAAGCCGGCTGGACCTGCTCGGCATCCGATACGCGTCCGAGGTGAAGGGGCTTTTGAACTCGGGGCGCATGACCGAGGCCTACCTGCTGCAGGTGCTGGACGGCGTGGGCGAGGGGCTAACCGAGATCTACTTCCATCCCGGCTGCCGCCCCTGCGCGGAGCTTGACCGCTGGATGCCCGACTACCGTCATGACGAGGAACTGGCCGCACTGACCAGCGCGCAGGTGGCGGCGAAGCTGGCCCGGCTCGGCATTTGCCTGCGAAACTACCGAGGAGAGGTGAAAAACCATGCTTAAGACAGTGGTCGTCATGATGATGGCGGTGACCGCGGGAACCATCGGCGACCTTTTGCTGGCGAGCGGCATGAAGCAAATCGGGGACCTCTCCGCCATGAACCTGAAGGGCATCCTGAACGTTTCCCTGCAGGCGCTCAGCTCGCCGAAGCTCGTGATAGGAACGGCCATGCTCGCCATCTTCTTCTTCCTCTGGCTTGCCGTCCTCTCCTGGGAAGACCTCTCCGTGGCGCTCCCCATGCAGGCGCTGAACTACATCCTGGTCGCCTTCCTGTCGCAGTACTTCCTGCACGAGGCGGTGAGCCCGATGCGCTGGGCGGGGACCGTGCTGGTCGCCATCGGTGTGATCATGATCACCAAGAGCGGCGGGGCCTGATTCCGGTTGCTCTTTTTGTCTTGAAAAAAACGGCGCAAAAGCGATAAGCTTGAGCCATGAAAAATTTCGCCTTATCGGTCGTTTGCGCTTACCTGCTATTCACCCTTGCCCTCGTAGCTTCCCCCGCCTCGGCCCTCACTGTTCCAGAAAGGCTGGTTTATGACATCAGTTGGACCGGCGTCAAGGCTGCAACCTCGGTGCAAGAGGTGACGGCCAGGGGGGACGAGCTTCACATCGTTTCCACCACCCGCTCCGCGCCATGGCTGGACAGCTTCTTTTATCTCGAAGACCGGGCGGATTCCGTGATGCCCCGCGGTGCCGGAGACCGTTTGGGAACCCCCAAGATCTTCCGGCAAAACAATACCCAGAGGCAGCGCCATGCCAAGAGGGAGTCGCGCTTTGACCCCGTAGGGCTCAGGGTTGAGGTGAAGGATCTGCTGCAAAAGACGACAAAAACGGATGTGATCAGCTCCAAGACCTACGACACCCTGTCCTCTATCTACTTCGTCCGTTCGCTGGAGCTGGTGCCGGGGAGGTCCGTGTTCCTCGATATCTATGACGGCAGGAAGCTCTGGATTGCCGAGGTCAGGGTGTTGAGGCGGGAGGAAATCACTACGCCGGTCGGCAGGTTCAAGACGGTGGTGGTGCAACCGCTGCTCAAGTCCAAGGGGGACTCGCCCAAGTTCAGGGAGATGACCATCTGGTTGAGCGACGACGTCCTGCGGATTCCGGTGATGATGACCACGAAGGTGAAAGTGGGGAAACTTACGGCGAGGCTGGTGGGTGGGAGTTACTGGCCCAAAGAGTGAAACTATGAATTTCCTTCGATCTGTACCACGATGGTGCCAGGCTCCCCGATCCTGGAAATCAGGATTTCCCCGCAGGCGCGGTTGATGGTGTCCACCCGGTAGCTCTTGCCGTCGAACTCGATGGCTGCCCCCTGTTCCAACTCGTTGATGCGAAGCTTCTTCACCACCCTTCTTGCGCCTGGCGTGCCGTGTGCCTGCCAATAGTCGTCATAGATTATCCAGCAGGAGGTGCAGAGCACGCAGAGGATGAGTCCCATGACGAGAAAATGCGCCATGGTGAGTGCTCCGGCCGGTTTATTCAAAAGGTGCAGCGTGAAGGCCAGGCAGAACAGGCCATCTGTTGCGATCAACCCCAAGGCTATGTCGACTAGTCCAGTGGTTGCGGTTTTATTCCTCATGCCCCATCCCGGTTTGCCAAAGGTGAATGCCCCATCTTCCACCCAGCCTCCACCTTGAAAGGGGAGGCTGGGTGGGGGTGGCCAACTATCCATGCTCAATTCGTACCACAGCCGACCGGTCATGGCCCGTTGCAGGGGCGTACTGCTCCTTTGATGGGACGCCCTCTGAGGCAGGCACGGCGCCAATCCCTTTCGCAGCAGCTAACTTTCTGGTTTGTTTGAGGTTTCAGCCGTTGATCGGGTGGGGGCAGGTGGGCGTCTGTGCGGAGTATTTCCGCGGCGCGGCGCAGATTGATGTCTGGCCGCGCCACCTGGTCGAGCCTCGTTGGTCGGGGGGGGGGAGATTTGTTCGGTCAAATGACCGTTTTTTGCCGCGAAATGGCGGTGTGCCTACCGGTCCGTCAACCCTGGACCTGCATCGAGCCCCCGCTCGAAGCTAAAATTCCGCATGTCTCGGGGTCCTCGGGAAGGGAATAACGTCCCTGATGTTCTCCATGCCGGTCAGGTACATGATGAGCCTCTCGAAGCCCAGGCCGAAACCCGCGTGCGGGGTGGAGCCCCAGCGCCTGGTGTCGAGGTACCAGGAGAGCCCCTCCGGATCGATGCCGGATTCGATCATGCGCTGCGTGAGCCGGTCCAGCCTCTCCTCGCGCTGGCTGCCCCCGATGATCTCCCCCACCTTCGGGACCAGCAGGTCCATGGCGGCGACCGTCTTGTTGTCGTCGTTCATCCTCATGTAAAAGGCCTTGATGTCCTTGGGGTAATTCACGATGAAGACCGGGCCGCCGATCACTTTCTCCGTCAGGTAGCGCTCGTGCTCGGATTGCAGGTCGAGACCCCACCGCACCGGGAACTGGAAGGAGACCGGCGCCTTTTCCAGCCGCTCGATCGCCTCGCTGTACTCCATCCGTGCGAAAGACGCGCCCGCCACCGCCTCGATCCTCTCTATCAGCCCCTTGTCGATCTGCGCGTTGAAGAAGCCCATGTCCTCCTGGCAGCTGTTCAGGGCGAAGCTGCAGAGCCTTTTGAGGAACGCCTCGGCGAGGTCGGCGTCGTCTGTGAGATCGGCAAAGGCCATCTCCGGCTCGATCATCCAGAACTCGGCGGCGTGGCGTGCCGTGTTGGAGTTCTCCGCCCGGAAGGTGGGGCCGAAGGTATAGATGTCGGAGAACGCCTGCGCGAAGAGTTCCCCTTCCAGCTGTCCGCTCACCGTCAGGCCGGTGGCCCTGCCGAAGAAGTCGCCGGAAAAATCGACCTCTCCGTTTACCTGGGGAGGGTGCGCCAGGTCTAGCGTGGTGACGCGGAACAGCTCGCCCGCTCCCTCGCAGTCGTTGGCCGTGATGATCGGAGTGTGCACGTAGAGAAAATCACGTTCGGCAAAGAAGCGGTGCACCTCCTGGGCCAGTGCGGAGCGCATACGGAATACGGCGCCGAAGGTGTTGCTGCGCAGCCTCAGGTGGGCGATGCTGCGCAGGTACTCGAAGCTGTGCCGCTTCTTCTGCATCGGGTACTCCTGGTCCGCATCACCGACGATCTCGATGGCGACCGCCTTTAACTCGAGCGCCTGTCCGGCGGCCGGCGACTCCTGCAGGAGGCCGGTGACGGCGATCGCGCTGCCGGTGCCTAGCCCTGCCACTTCGCCGTAATTGGCGATGTCCGGTTCGGCAACCACCTGGATGCCGGCCAGCGACGAGCCATCGTTGAGCGAGATGAAGGTGACCCCCTTGCCGCACCGGACCGTCCGCGCCCACCCTTTGAGGAGCAATTCCTGTCCGGGACGGCCCTCGGCCAGCGCCTGTTTCACCCTGGTTCTAACTGTCATGTCAGCCACTCCGCTTTAAATTAGGATTTGATATATATAGCATAGAGCAGATGCCACGGCAAAAGCATAGTTGACAGGTGGGGCGGGCTTCGTATAACTTGCCCTTCATGATGAAAATGCTTTGCATACTCCTTGCCTCGCTCCTTTTGCCGGCCGCAGCGGCGTGGGGAGCCGGCACGTCCGGCGTTTTTGGCGGGGTCGGGATCGACGGCGTACCGAGGGCCGACGGAACCATCGTGGTAAGGCAGCTCGTGCTGGGAGGTCCGGCCCATCTGGCCGGCATCCGGGCCGGTGACGTCATCACGCAGATCGACGGAACCCCCACTGTGGGGAGCGAGTTCAAGTTCATAGTGGAGCGCCGGCTACGGGGCCGCGCCGGCACGCCGGTGCTTCTCAAGGTGAGACGGCCGGGTCATCCCCAGCTGCTCACTTTCAAGCTGGTGCGCCGGCAACTGGCGCTTCCCACGGTCGGCAAAAAAGAGCGCCCAAAGGGGGAGTAACATGCGGTCTCTTCTCGTTGCAGCAGCAGTCCTCGCCATCGGTCTAGCACTTCCTGTTCCCTGGGCGAGCGCCGAGCATCTGCCCCAGAGCCCGCTCGCAGGGCATGCGGTGCCCAGTGTGAGCTATCCGAAGATCGTCCTCTATTCCACCTCGTGGTGTCCGCACTGCAAGCAGGCCAAAGAGTACTTCACCAGGAACAATATCCCGTTCATCAACAGGGATGTGGAACTGGACAGCGATGCCATGGCCCTTTTAACCGGCAAGTATAAGAGCCAGGGCGTGCCGGTTATCGTATTCGGTGAGGACGCCGAGGTGATGAAGGGATTTGACGAGGCCCGTTTCGAGAAGGCATTGCAGAAGTACAGAAGTAAGTAACTGCGGCGGGAACGGCGGGAGGGGCGGGAATGGCTGTTCTACGTTCTATGTTCTATGTTCTACGTTAAAGTCCGAGCAGTTGTAAGTCATGTTCAACGCCAAGACCGAATCCCTCCAGTTTCGCCCAACCATCCTAAAACTTAGAACTTAGAACTTAGAACGTAGAACGTAGAACGTAGAACGTAGAACGTAGAACGTAGAACGTAGAACGTAGAACGTAGAACGGGTTTAATTATCCGGCGTCTTCCGCCAGCAGGTCGAAAAGCGCCTGCACCAGTTCCGGTGCCAGGTTCTTTCCCGTCATCTCCGTGAGGGTCTGTATCAGCTCTTCGCGGTTGAAGCCGGGCCGGTAGGGGCGGTCCATGGTCAGGGCGTCGCAGATGTCGGCGGCCGATACGATCTGCGCCTCCAGCGGGATGCTCGCCCCTGTCAGACCGCAGGGATATCCCTGGCCGTCGTAGCGCTCGTGGTGGTAAAGGATGATGTCCTGGACCGTCTTGGAGAGGTTGGCCTTGCGCGCCACCTCGTGCCCCCATTCCGGGTGCTTCATGACCACCTGGAATTCCTCGCGGGTCAGTTCGCGCTCCGCGTTGAGGATCGCCTCCGGCACCCCGATCTTGCCGCAGTCATGGAGCCAACTGCCGTACCTGATCTCCATCTGCAGGTCCTCCGCTACACCCAGAGCCTGCGCGAGCCGCAGTGCCAGCGTGGCAACCCGGTCGCAGTGCCCCCTGGTGGAGGCGTCCTTGAGCTCGATGGTCTGGGCCAGCGAGTGCAGGATGAACTCGTCCTCGCGCTTTATCGACTGCAGCACCCGGTATCTGCGCAGCCCGTCCTTGACGGCTCGCAGCATCTCAGGCTTCTTCCACGGTTTCAGCACGAAGCGGAACACCTCGCCGCTGTTGATTGCCGCCAGGGTGGTGGCGAGGTCCGCGCTTCCCGTCATCATGATCTTCACCGTGTGCGGGGAGATCTCCTTGATCCTGGTGAGCAGCTCGACTCCCCTCATCCCCGGCATTTCGTTGTCCGAGACCACCACGGCAACCGACTGATGCTGGACGAGTTCCAGGGCTTCCAGTGCGGAGTTCGCCGTCAGTATGTTGAGTCCCCTGTTCTCGAAGATGCCGCTGGTGTACGCCAGATAGCTCCTCTCGTCATCGACGAAGAGGACCGTTTCCTGCACCCTTCCCTTAATGGGCATCGCCTGTCCTCCATATTCATTACATTGGCCTATCCCTTATCGGCACAACCCTCACGGAACCAAAGGGGGAAAATGGCGATTTGGCAGGAGGTCGGTGCTTTTTGCCCCGATGGGGCCGCTGTGGCTGCTTGACATCAACTGTAACAGCGATACCATGCAACCGTGGGCGCGAGTCCTCATGGGAAAATACACAAGGGGGAGTCGCCGGTTGTGGGACTTCCCGTTTTTATGCGACATCCACAGCCAAAGGGGGACGGGGTCATGCTGGTTTCAAAAACCTGGTACGGCATCGAGGAAGCGGTCGAGAAGTTCGGAGTGGAAGAAGAACGGCTCAGGGTGTGGATCACGGAGGGCATGATCCGGACCGAGGAGGAAAACGGGGAAGTCGTTCGGATAAACGGAGACGATCTGGAGCTCAAGCTTCAGGAAATGACCGGAATATAGAACATTTTTTGAAGATTTATCGCCCAAGGTCTTAAGGTTACACCGCTGCTGCCGATATAGTAACCTGTGTCGCGCCAAATCCCTCGGATGGCAGGCCCAGTTTGTCGCAACGGAGGTGTCTATGGGTGAGTTGTACGTACCCGTCAGTATCGAGAGCATCCAGGCCGAGGTGTTTCCGGATGTCGCCCTGTACATTCGCAGTGGCAGCAAATACATCCTCTACAAGAGCCATGGCCGGAACTTCACCAGCCTGGACGCCGCGCGTCTGATGACCAACAACGTCGAGTTCCTGTTCGTGAGCCCCGAAGATCTGGAGGTGATCACCACCTTCATGGAGAATAACGCCGAACGGGTGCTGCAAGACGAAACCCTCCAGTCGAAGACCAAGGGAAAGATCATTTACCAGACCTCCATCAACTTCGTTGGAGACCTCTTCGAACATCCGGAAAAAGTCTCGGACTTCACCCGCAGCAAGCGGCTGGTGGAGAACCTGCTGCAGTACCTCGCCAGCGACAGGGATTCCTTCAGCTCGCTGGAAAGCGTCATGTCGCACAACTACTACACCTTCGTGCACAGCCTGCAGGTGACGGCGCTCTCCGTGCTGCTGCACTCGGAAGCCTACCTGCTGTCCCGCGACGAGATGCTCGATGTCGGCATCGGCACGCTGCTGCACGATTTCGGCAAGGTCTTCGTCTCCCCCGACATCCTCAACAAGGAGGGGAAACTTACCGCAGCGGAACTGGAGGCGTACCGCGGGCATCCGGAAGAGGGTTACCAGTACCTGAAAAAAAATACCCGTATGTCCGACATCTCGCTTGGGGTGGTCCGCCACCATCACGAGCGAAACAACGGCAACGGCTATCCGCAGGGGCTCAAAGGAACGGAGATCACGCGCAGCGCCCAGGTCGGGGCCATCTGCGATGTCTACTGCACCCTCACCATCGACCGCTCCTGCCGAAAGGCACTCTCCTCCTCCATCGCGCTGCAGATCATGAAGCAGGAGATGAAAGGCTCCTTCAACGATCGACTTCTGGACGTGCTGGAGGGGATCGTCTGCGCGGACAACCCCGCGCAGTTTCTATAAGGCGGTGAGGTGAAGGGGGAAGGCGGGTTTTCGGCCGTATCGATAGCACAATGCGCAGGCACACTTGTGAAATGTGAGGAGGTTTCCTTGAGCAGTATTAGTTTTGAAGAGATCATGTTCACCATCATGTCGGCAACCCAGGACACCTTCAAGAGTTACATGGGAACGGACATCTTCGCGGGCAAGGTGGAGAAGAAAATCAACCCTATGTGCAGCGACGTAGTCGGCATCGTGGGGGTTGCCGGTGACCGGGTCGGTTACATCCTGTTCGCCACCGAAAAGGGGCCGGCCGAGCAGATAGCCAAGGAACTGCTGATGATCGAGGAGGCCGACGATGAGGCTATCAACGATGCAGTCGGAGAGGTGACCAACAACATAGCCGGGGTTTTCAAGACCAAGTACCACGAACAGTACGGCAGCGTTGCCCTCGGATTACCGCTGGTGGTCTCCGGGCGCCTCAGGCCGATCGTCGATCCTCCCGACCAGGCGCCCAAGGAAGGGAGCATGAGCGTCCAGTGCAAGGGAGTAACCATTCCCTTCACCACCATGGACGGCAGGATCACCTTCCGGGTCATGGTCTACATGTAGCCGGTCTGCCGCCACGCTGAAACGTTAAACCAAAATCCAGCAGTCTCTGCCACAAAAAGGCACAAGAGCCACAAAAATAAAGCCGATTCTTGCGCGCTGATAAACTCACCGGTCGGTAAGTTTTTTGGTATGCAAGTAGTCTATTTTTTGTGCTTTTGTGCCTTTTGGTGGCAGATGCCTTTTAAGCGCTATGCCCTGATCATCACCAGGAGCATCTTGAAACGTTTCACGGCACGCATCGAATGCGGCCTGTTGGCCGGCATGACCACGATTTCTCCTGCGCTTACTGTCTGCACTTTCCCTTCTATGTTGACCTCCGCCTCACCGTCCAGTACCTGCACGAATGCATCATAAGGGGCGGTGTGCTCGCTTAGTCCCTCACCTACGTCAAAGGCAAACGCGGTGATGGTACCGACAGGTTTATCTACTACAGTCCTGCTTACCACCGCTCCTTCCTGATAGCCAGCCAGGTTTGCCAGATTCAGTTTCTCGCCAGTCGCCACACCTTTTTTCTCTGCCATCAGTCTCTCCTTGTCTGGTTTCGTTCTTTCCTTGATAGGTACTTTAGCGCCTTCAGTCAGTGTTGCAATTGATGCATGTCAATCTAATGGTAATATGTAGCCCATGCCAAAACCTTTTCGCTATCTCGAGCCGACCTTCTTTGCCGGGTTATTCGACGATCCGCTGCTCTTGGTCCGGGTGCGGCCGTCGGGACGGGCCCTGCTCTTTGACTGCGGCAAGATGCATCATCTGGCCAAGCGCGTCTATACCTCGATCGACGCGATCTTCATAAGCCACGCGCATATGGACCACTTCATGGGGATGGACAGCGTCATCCGCCACAGCCATGCCTCTCCCCGCACCGTCGAAGTATTCGGCCCTCCCGGTTTGTCCGGCAGGATGGCGCACAAGTTCGCCTGCTACGACTGGAATCTCGCCGAAACCTTCTGGGGCAATTTCCGGGTGGGGGAGGTGAGCGAAGGGCGCATCGCCAGCACGCTTTACTGCGGCCCGGAGGCATTCGCTGCCCGCCCGGACGGCGAGCGCGGCGGCGATATCTATGGCAACAGCTACCTGACGGTGAAGGGCGCGCTCTGCGAGCACGGCATCGCCGTGCTCGCCTTCAGGGTCGATGAGCGGGCGGCTTTCGTACTCGATGAACTTCGTATGGCACAAGCGGGGGTGGTCAGGGGGGAGTGGCTTAAGGATCTGGAGAAACTGTTCCATGCCGGCAGCATGGCAGGAAATCCCGTGAAATTCGCCGCAGTCGTGGGCAACTCGATAGAGGAGCGCTGCGAGCCGGACGCGCAAGCGCTGTACCGGCGGATCAGAAAGACCGAGAGGCCGGCGAGCATCGGATATGTGACCGACGTCGGTTTCTCGCCGGAAAACCTGGAGAAACTGGCGGGACTTCTTGATGGAGTGACCCTCCTGGTTTGCGAGTGTGCCTTTTTGGCCGCAGACGAGAAGAAGGCACGGCGCTCCCGCCACCTGTGCACCCGCGACCTGAACATCATCCTGGACAGGCTCAGGCCGCGCTACCTGCTCCCGATGCACCTTTCCAAGAGCTATCAAGGGGGAAGCGAGCAGCTGTATCGCGAGATCGAGCCACCGCCGGCAGTGACGGTCCTGAAGATCCCGGATCGTCTCACCCCGCGCCCCATCATGGCGAGCGAGGTGCCCAAGCCTGTGGAACTCAACTGTTCTTTTTCTTTGTCTTGAAAACAAAGCCTCTTTTCTGCTAAAGAAGGTGCTATGAAAAAAAACAGCTCAAATGATGCCCCTGTCGTCTACTCCTGCGAACTGGGCAGGATCTGCCCCGGCTGCGGCAAGCCTGTCAAAGCCTGCGCCTGCCGGAAGGGCCCGGCAACGCCCGCCGGCGATGGCGTGGTGCGCATACGACGCGAGAGCAAGGGGCGCGGGGGCAAGACCGTGCTGGTTATCACGGGACTGCCGCTGGACGTCACCGCGCTGACCGCGCTTGCCGGTGAACTGAAGCGCCGCTGCGGCTGCGGCGGCACGGCAAAGGACGGTGTCATAGAGATCCAGGGGGATCACGGTGAGCTGTTGCTGGCGGAACTTACCAGGCGCGGCTACCAGGCGAAGCGCGCCGGCGGCTGATCCGCCTATTCCACCAGAAATGCCTTCCCCCCGACCTCCACCCGGTCGCCCGGACGCAGCTTTTTGCCGCGGCGCAGTTCCACCTCACCGTTAACCGACACCATCCCCTCTGAAATGATGATCTTTGCCTCGCCACCCGAGCAGACCGCATCCACCGCTTTTAAGAAACTGTCCAGCTTGATAAACTCCGTATCTATCTTCATGCATCCTCCATAAATCGATTCGCCTGTATAGGGCGGTTGAACTTATCACGTTTTTCTGGTAAAAAGAGACATTTTGTAAAGGAGATAACCCAATGTACACCACCAACGATTTCAAAAAGGGACTCGTCATCCAGATCGATGGCGCCCCATGCCTGTTAGTAGACGTGACTTTCCAGTCGCCTACCGCCCGCGGCTCCAACACCATGGTGAAGACGAAATACCGCAACCTCATCACCGCCCAGGTGCTGGAGAAGACCTTCCGCTCCGGCGACAAGGTTGAAGAGGCCGATTTCGAGCGACACAAAGGTCAGTTCCTGTACGCCGACGGGGGGCGCGGCATTTTCATGGACCTGGAAACCTACGAGCAGTTCGAAATGGAAGAGGACAACTTCGAGTCGATCGCGCCGTTTCTTTTGGACGGAACCGAAGTGCAGCTCGGCATCTTCCAGGAGCGCATGGTGAACGTTGACCTCCCTTTGACCGTAGAGTTGAACGTGACCGAGACCGCGCCCGCCATGAAGAACGCCACCGCCACCGCCCAGACCAAGGAAGCCGTGCTGGAGACCGGGTTGCGGCTGCAGGTGCCGCCCTATCTGGAAACCGGCGAGAAGATCAAGGTCGACACCCGTGACGGCCGCTTCATTTCCCGCGCCTAGCTCTTGGAGGGCATCCAGTACAGCGCACGTTCTCGCCGGTTAGGGACATGGTGAGGGGAGGAAGAATCACGCAACAAAGATGAATCAGTAGCAAAAAAAGATTGACACTCTGGTCGAATCGAAGTATAAAGTTGGTCTCTTGCCCAGATAGCTCAGTCGGTAGAGCAGAGGATTGAAAATCCTCGTGTCGGCGGTTCGATTCCGTCTCTGGGCACCACTAAAATCAAGGGGTTACAGCATTGCTGTAGCCCTTTTTTTTATTCGTGGTGCACTGGTGGTGCACTACGCCACAACACATCACCGAAAAAACAACACTCCGCTGTAAAATCCTCTGTTACTCAATCCAGTATCGACGCGGGTTTCCACCGCAAAATATCCCTTGCTTTTCCCGAGCAGTTGCACCATTATTGCACCTTTTCCGGCCCGTGGAGTGTTAAGTGCTCGATTTGTAAGGTATTTTGTTGCCGGGCACGGTGATTGTACAAAAAGGGAAATAATGCCAAACTATTTTTCCAAATGTAAGCCATCTTACATCATGCATTGGGCGATCCGGGGATAATGGGCCATGAAGTGAAGATTTCCGGCTTTGGGTAAATCGAAATGCAATTTGAAGCCAACGGTGGCAAATTACGGGAACGACGAAGGAGACCATTTGTCCTATGATCAAGGAGGAAGAGTTCTCCTTGAAACTAAATTGATGTTTATAGGTGTGAGATGAACGAAGTCCGGACCGAAATAACTATCGAAGCGCCAGTTGAGCGGATATGGGAACTACTTGCCGACTTCGGTCTCTACCCGCACTGGAACCCGTTGTTCCAACGGGCAACGGGACGGATGAATGCCGGTGAGCAGTTGGAACTGGTAGTCAGCCTGCCGGAAATAGGTCCGTTTGTTGTCAGGGCGATGATGCTGGCGGTTGAGCCTCAGGCAAGGTTCTGCTGGCAACACACCTTGCCCTTTCCTGGAATATTCAGCTGGAAATACTGTGCCGAACTGAAAATCCTTGCCCCCGACCGACTGAAATACATCCAGAGCTCAGAGTTCGGTGGAATTCTTGCGCCTCTCTTCAATTTGGGGTTGAGAACATCGGTTGCCGGCGGTTTGGGGCAAATGAACGAGGCGATTCGGCGTTGGGGTGAAAAGGGAAACATCCATTGCCTAAGATGTTGAATCGAGTGATATCTAATCTGAACGGAGAGACCGCCATGGACGCGAAACCGGAAATGTTGCCGCACGATCGCTATAACGAAACCCTGGTAGCCAACGTGCATCCACAGGACTGGGTCAATCCGGAACCGGGCGGACGCTACAACCTCGTGGTGATCGGCGCCGGCACCGCAGGATTGATAGCCGCTGCCGGAGCCGCCGGTTTGGGTGGCAAGGTTGCTCTCATCGAACGCCACCTCATGGGAGGGGACTGCCTGAACGTCGGGTGCGTTCCCTCGAAGGGGATGATACGCGCCTCCCGTGCGATTTTCGATGCCCGGGCCGGCGCTGAATTCGGCGTGCGACACGGCGATGGGATCAGTTTCGATTTCGGTGCCGCCATGGAGCGGATGCGACGGTTGCGAGCCGACATAAGCCACCACGACTCGGCGCGCCGTTTTCGCGACGAGCTCGGGGTTGATGTCTTCATCGGTCAAGGGAGCTTTTCCGGTCCGGAATGTGTCGATGTCGAAGGGAAAAAACTTTATTTCAAGCGCGCTGCCGTTTGCACAGGGGCGCGTGCCGGTGCTCCACCCATACCGGGGATTGCAGAAGCTGGCTATCTTACCAATGAGACGGTGTTCTCATTGACCGAACTGCCGCGCCGGCTTGCCGTCATCGGAGGAGGGCCCATCGGTTGCGAATTGGCGCAGGCCTTCGCCCGCTTCGGCAGCAAAGTCACCATCATCGAATACGTAGGGCACCTGCTCTCGCGCGAAGATGCCGATGCTGCCGAAATCGTTCAGCTGGCCATGGTAAGGGACGGGATCGAACTCTGCTTGCAGTCGAAGATTGTTCAAGTAGCCCGGAAGGGTAACGACAAGGTGATCACGGTAGAGCAGGGTGGCGCTAACCTGGAACTGTGCGTCGACGAAATACTGGTCGGTATCGGTCGGGCGCCGAACGTCGAGGGGCTGAACCTCGAGGCGGCGGGGGTCGCCTATGATCAAAAGCAGGGGGTCAAGGTAAATGAACTGCTCCAGACCACGAATCCGCATATTTACGCGGCCGGCGACATCTGTTTCCCCTACAAGTTCACCCACACCGCCGATGCCCTGGCCCGCATCTTGATCGCCAATGCCCTCTTCATGGGGCGACAGAAAACGTCGACTCTGACCATCCCCTGGTGCACCTTCACCGATCCGGAGATAGCCCACGTGGGGATGTACGAAAGTGACGCCAAGGCGAAGGGGATAGGGGTGACCACCTTGACCGTCCCCTTGTCCGACGTCGATCGGGCCGTGCTCGACGGCGAGGCTGAGGGGTTTGCCCGGGTCCACCTGCGTACGGGAACGGACAAAATCCTGGGTGCCACCATCGTGGCCCGTCACGCCGGGGAGATGATCAACGAATTTTCCCTCGCCATCACCAACGGACTGGGGATCTCGGCCATAGGCAGGACCATACATCCCTATCCGACCCAGGCCGAGGTCATCAAGCGGCTGGCCGACGCGCATAACCGGACCCGATTGACGCCGTTCGTGAAGAACCTGCTCTCGGCGTGGCTCAAGTGGCAAAGGGGCTGATCATGAATGCGAAAAAAATAGCCCTGGTCCTTGCCGGCATGGTTGCCGTCGCACTCTTCTTCTACTTCGACCTGCAGCGTTTTCTGACGCTGGCCGCTCTCAAGGCCAACCGTCAAAGCTTATTGGATTACTACGCCGCTCACAGGCTGATCATGGTGGCCGGGTTCATGGCGCTTTACATCGTCCAGACCGCCCTATCGCTTCCCGGGGCGGCCATCCTGTCGCTGGCTGCCGGTGCCATCTTCGGCTCGACCATGGGTACGCTCTACGCCAACATCGCTGCGACCATCGGCGCGACGCTTGCATTTCTGGTGACCCGCTACCTGCTGCGTGATGCTGTCCTGAATAAATTCGGGGCCAAGCTGGAGGGGATGAACCGGGAACTGGAAACCCGTGGGCTCAGTTACCTCCTGTTTTTGCGTCTCGTGCCGGTTTTTCCGTTTTTCTTGATAAATCTGGCTGCCGGACTGACCCGGTTGCCGTTGCGGACGTTCTTCTTCGGTACCATGCTCGGAATCATCCCGGGCGGGTTTGTTTATGTGAACGCCGGAGCGAGCCTTGCCACAATCGACTCACTCTCCGGCATAGCTTCTCCCAGGGTACTCGGCTCCTTTGCGCTGCTCGGACTGTTCGCACTGATACCGGTTCTCTACAATAAATTCAGAAGCAGGAAAGGGACAACCGTATGAGCCCCCGAGCAGCCAGGGAGATCGCTCGTGGCCAATCCGGCCGGGGCGTTCCTGCCAGCCGGCCAGACCCAGACGGAGAACAAGTACAGGCGTGACCTTCAGAAGAACGGCATAGTTTTACCGACCGGGGAGCACTGTTATGCCTGCACGGCCGGTTCGGGATTCACCTGAGGGGGGAGTGTCCCGGCCTAGTTCAGGCTGGTGATGGGAAGGGTAGGGTAGGGTAGGGTAGGGTAGGGTAGGGTAGGGTAGGGGGTGAAGGCCATCGCTACCATGACAACACCCGCGCTACTGCGAAGGCATGGTACGGGGAGATTTCACTTGCGACGGAGGGTATAATTCCCGGTGGAGCGAACACCTCAGCAGTTACTATCGATCATCATCCCGACTCTCAATGAAGCGGATAATCTCCCCGCGCTTTTGGAGGATCTCAAGAGGCAGAAGGGGATTTCCCTTGAGGTTCTCGTCGTTGACGGAGGCTCTTCTGATGCAACGCGGTCGGTGGCGGCAGCATTTGGCGCACGCCTGGTAAGCGCCAAGCGGGGACGGGGTGTGCAGATGAACTTAGCCGCAGGAGAGGCAACCGGCGACTTTTTTCTTTTTCTGCATGCCGATTCCCGCATCGAGGATTCCGGCCTTCTCTGCAATGCCATGCGTGCCATGCAGTCTGAACCGAGCCTGCAGGAGCGGACCGCCGGTCATTTTTGCCTGAGGTTCATAAGGTCTGGAAAGCAAAACGCCGTGGCCTACCGCTATGCCGAAGAGAAGACCGCCTTCAACCGCGTCAACACCACAAATGGCGATCAGGGTCTTCTGCTTACAAAGGGGTTCTTCAGGCATCTCGGTGGTTTTGATGGGAGCCTTCCGTTTCTGGAAGATCAGCGCATTGCGGAGAAAATCCGCTCCCAAGGGAGATGGATCACGCTTCCCGGATATCTCAAAACGTCGGCTCGACGGTTCGAGACGGAAGGTTTTCATCGCCGCTACATCCTGATGAGCATGATGATGGGGCTTTACAGCATCGGTGCGGAGTCGTTTTTCGTCCGTGCGCCGGGGGTCTACCGGGTACAGCAGGAGACCGGCAAGCTCTTACTCTCCCCCTTTTTCGGTCTGATCTGGCACATGATGTGCGACGAATGGGGATTTGTCGGATCGATCCGGATCTTCTATCTGCTGGGGCGGTATATCCGCCGGAACTCCTGGCAAATGTTCTATTTTGTAGATATTCGGTTGAGACCGATACTTGGAGCCGGGCACTATCCTTTTTTGAACCTTCATGACCGGATATTCGCCCCGCTTACAAACTTCAAAATATTCAATGCACTAACCGGCATTTTCTGCTTCATCTGGTTTATGGGGGTACTCGCACCGTTTTTCCGGTTTTTAGACTATAAAGAGCTGAATTCGGTTACACCTAAAGAGGTCGTTTGAAAAATCCAAGCAACTCAGACATCGTCATGTAGAAGTTCACCACTTCGAGGAAGAAGGTATACATCGCCATGTAGAAGTTCTCCCTTCCGAGGAAGAAGATCAACATCGTCATGTAGAAGTTCACCCCTTCGAGGAAGAAGGTATACATCGCCATGTAGAAGTTCTCCCCCCCGAGGAAGAAGATCAACCTTGCCATGCAGAAGTTCTCCCCCCCGAGGAAGAAGATCAACCTCGCCATGCAGAAGTTCTCCCCCCCGAGGAAGAAGATTAACCTCGCCATGCAGAAGTTCTCCCCCCCGAGGAAGAAGAGCAACATCGCCATGCAGAAGTTCTCCCCTTCGAGGATGAAGATCAACATCGCGGGGATGACGCTCAGTCAGAACTGGGCAGCAGTCAAAGAGGCTTTTATCATTCAGCTGGGTTACCTTGGACGCTCGGAAGACGCAGCTGAGCAGGGAGATCGGGAAGGGAGGAAACAGGTCGCTGCTTGGGAAGGGGAAGGAGTAGAGGGTACCATTGAGGTACCCTCAGGACCAAATTGTAGCGTTAACCGGTGGACCCGCCGATCAGGTGATCGTTGTGGTCACGACACAGGACCAGGGCCCCGGGCCGTCCTGGCCATGGTGCCTCATTCGGAAGAAGGTATTTCCAGCTGCGAGACTCTCCATCACCATGTTCTGGGAATCGGGAAAAATCGCCTTGTGAGACCAGTCATCATCAACTGACGGGTCTCTCAGGTTAATGTGGATCTCGTGGAGCAACGCGCCCGGGGAACTGCAGGCTTTGGCAAGCGCCCTGCCTCGTTCACCAGCGTTGGCGACGTTGAAATCCAAAGGAGCTACCAGTGGCAACTTTACCCTGTTGGGGCTTTTCCGTTCCCGGGTGACGGCGAATCCTGTGGTCAAAAGAGCATCGGGATTCAGTATGAACGCAGCTTCCAGAAACGATGCTATCTGATCCAGGAGCACCACGATTTCCTGACGGAGCTTTTCACGCTCGCGAATCACTGAGTGGCCTCCATCGAGGGCCAGATGGTAGGTCGTATCAAGGATGCCCACCTTCTCGAAATACTGTTGCCGGAGGGGAGCCATAGAATCTGGAAGATTCAGGTTGTCGGTCAGGCTATACTGCACTTTCTTGCAAAAGGCGAGGAATTTTGCAGGCGACCTCACGTGTCGGAAATCACGTTTAACCATCCTCCGTTGCATCGACACCTCCTTCACTCCCGTATTGTTGCGGCTGGAAGAGTTGACGAACTTGGCAGCCAGTCTGCCCTAGTAAATTTAGCGCTTGCACATTAGAGTATCGAGTGTCGACAACATGTCAAGAAGGGCTGACTTTTGCGGGGAATGAGGGCGAGCCCCAAGTTGATGGGGTGCCGTTTTGGTGGTCGGAAAATCGGGTAGGAGGCGGGTGGGGGCAAGGGGGGACGCTGGTGAAAGTAGAAGGGATTAGCTATCAATAGCTGATCCCTTTTTCTTTATCATGTGCTGATTCTGTGTTACCGTTCTCTCTGAGCCAGTTCCCGGCATTCACCCATCATCCATCGTAAATGAAGGTTTCTGATCCTATCAGTCTAGCTGGAGGAGTCGATGACTCTCAATACCGATCATTTCGCACGCTGCATCAAAACGTTGGAGAGCTCGCTTGCGCTTCTTGGCGGTGCGGATCCAGAGAGTATCGATTATGAGATATTCCGTAACGCCGTCGTTAAAGGATTCGAGCTGACTCTCGAGACGGGCGGCAAGCTTTTGCGCAAGGCGCTTAAGGCGTACAGCGGGAGCGCACGAGAGGTGGACGGTCTTACCTTCAAGGATCTTCTGCGCCATGCTGCTAAGCATGACCTGATGGGTACCGCGGCCGTGGAGCGGTGGTTCCTGTATCGTGACAATCGCAACAGCACCGCCCATGATTATGGCGTTGGTTTTGCCGAGGATACCCTTAAGCTGCTTCCTGGGTTTGTTGCCGATGCCCGAGCCTTGGAAGCTGTGCTACGAGAGAAACTGGGGCCAGCCGATGCTTGATCTGCGCCCGGAATGGCTGGAAACTGTGCGGCGCCTTATTGCCGCCCATATCCCGGAGGCAGAGGTTTGGGCTTACGGCAGCCGAGTGCAGGGGGCGTCCCACGATGGGAGCGACCTCGACCTGGTAGTTCGCAACCTGAGTGATCCAAGCCAGCCCCAATCTAATCTGTCCGAACTGCGCGATGCTTTTTCCGAAAGCAATCTCCCCATCCTGGTTGACCTTCTCGACTGGGCTCGAATACCCGATAGTTTTCGTCAGGAGATCATCAGAGGCGGGATGGTGCCGGTCCAGGATGGTAACGCTCATTCTGGAGACAAAACCGGCTTCCGGGCTGTGGACGCCTCCAGGGGGGGAGAAGATCGAACTGACGACCTGTCCTTATCGGGTGACCGACTGGGAGGAGTCGGAAAGCATTCTTGAACTGCAGGATAAAAAGAGCTGCACCGTTAATGCTTTTCGCTCCATGCTTGTTTCAGCGCCTCCAGCGCTCGTTCCCTCACCTGGAGAGTCTCTCGCAGTTTCTTCTCCCATTGTGAAATACAGCCGGCTGAAACATCGATCCGCGCAGCGAACTCCGCTTGTGTCTCCCCGAGCGAACTGCGCCAGGTTAGGATCACCCTCCCGGTGAGACGTTTCGGAAAGGCTTTCGGCTCGGGGAGCGCCATAGGTGTCCCGACCGGCGGTGCCACGAGCTGCGTAGCCTTTGCCGCCTTCTGGCGAGACTTCGCGTCCTTGGCCGGCACCCCGGCTTTAACAGGCCCGGCTTTAACCGGTGTGGTAGTTTGAGCGGGTAAGGCAGCTTTAGCGAGTTTGGTAGCTTTCGCTTTGGGGCACTCAATGGCGGGTGGCACAGCGGCGGCCATTCCCGGTTTCTGAAGTATTCCCTTTTTGCCGCTTCCCTCCCCAGCGCTCTCGGATCGGTCCCCCGCGAGGTCGATGCCGAAGATGTCGTCCAAGCCGGTCACAGCCAACCGGCGCCGGGAACTCCCCGTTCCGGTCGCCGCACCTACCGCGTTCGATACGTCGACCATCTCCTCGTGGTTCACCCCCCTTAAATGGAAGAGCTTTTCCGGCGCGTGATCCAGGCGTGCCCCCACTCCGTAGAGAACGGCCGCTATGTGCTTGCACATTTTGGCGGAATCCGGGCAGTCGCAGGCCATCCGGATCTCGCCCGGCAAGGGAAAGAGCCCAGTGCTCCGGTGGGAAACCACTTCCATGACCCCGCTGGCAAGCCTGCCGCGCAACAGGTCGATGAGCGAGCCTATCTGCCCCATGCAGGAGGCCTTTACGACGTTCCATTTCACCAGCGCGATCGGGGCGATGGTGATGACGACGTTGTAGATCTCCGATCCGCTGACCATCGCCTTGATACTGCCGGCATTGATCTCCAGGTGACAGACCGAGCCGTTCCTGACGTAGGAGCGTCCGCGCGGCAACCGGTTGGCGTAGTCATGGAAGGACTCTATATGATCACACCACCCCTTGCCCCAGAAGGAGGAGGCGATCTTGCGACCGGATATTTCCACCGGCTGGACGTTCAGTCCCTTCTTTTTTCGCAGTTTCTCCATCGCGATCTTTGCATTGGCGCGCCTCTCAGCCACGGAAACGTACGGGTGCCATTCGTAAAAACGGCTCATAGATTGACTCCTATCAGAAATTCGCTTTTCCCACGTCGAGCGCCACCAGGTTCAAGAGGGTATCATCATCCATTTCCGTCAGGAGCATCTCGCCGCCCCCCTCCAGGAGGTCCCCGGCAAGCCGACTTTTCTCGTCAATTAGTGCATCGATCTTCTCTTCCACGGTGCCGCGGCAGACGAACTTGTGCACCAGCACGTTGCGCTTTTGACCGATGCGAAAGGCGCGGTCCGTGGCTTGGTTTTCCACGGCCGGATTCCACCAGCGATCGAAGTGGATCACCTGACTTGCGGCGGTCAAGTTGAGTCCAGTGCCACCTGCCTTAAGCGACAGCACCAGGAACGGGGGGCCGTCCTCGTGCTGGAAGCGCTCCACGATGCGCTGTCGCTCGGCGACGGGCGTTCCTCCGTGCAGCACCAGCCCGGAACGGCCGAATACTGAGCCCAGAAACGAAGTCAGTTGCAGGGCCATTTCCCGGAACTGGCTGAACACGAGCACCTTCTCGCCCCGCGACTCGATCTCCTCGCAAATCTCCCTCAGGCGCCCGTACTTGCCGCTGTTCTCTGCGCCGTACTCGCCATCTCCCAGAGCCTGGCTCGGATGGTTGCAGATCTGCTTGAAGCGAAGCAAGGCGGAGAGAACCAGCCCGCGCCGCTCCATCCCGACTTTCTCCTTCAGTGCGACCGCCAGATCCTGCACGCCTTGGCGGTACAGTGCCGCCTGGGTCTTGGACAGCCCGCACCAGGCGGTCACTTCCACCTTTTCCGGCAGGTCGTCGATGATCCGCTTGTCGGTTTTCATGCGGCGCAGGATGTAGGGCTGCACCAGCCTGCGGACCGGCGCATAGGAAGGGGGATTGCCGCTTTCCACGGTCTTCACGAACGATTTGAAACGGGAGGCGGAGCCGAGGAGGCCTGGGGAGAGAAAGTCGAAAAGGGACCAGAGATCGCCCAGCCGGTTTTCCACGGGGGTGCCGGTAAGTGCCAGCCGGGCGCGCCCCCGGAGCGCCTTGACCGCCTTGGCCTGCCGTGTCGAGGGGTTCTTGATGGCCTGCGCCTCATCAAGCACGATCAAATCCCATTTCTGTTCGGAAACCCACCCCTGGCGCCCGAGCATGCCGTAGGTGGTGAGCACGGCGTCGCAACCGGCGAGGGATGCGGCCGGGGCGCCTGCGATGCGGTCCAGTTCGGCGCGCGTCAGCTCGGAGGCGTGCAGGCTCAGCACGCGAAGCGAAGGTGCGAAGCGCCCCAGTTCTGCCAGCCAATTGGACACCAGCGAGGCGGGGAGCACCAGGAGGCTGGGCGGCGCCCCGCTGCGCCGTTTCTGGAGCGCCAGCAGAAGTGCGATTACCTGGATGGTCTTCCCGAGCCCCATGTCGTCCGCGAGGCAGGCGCCAAGGCCCAACTCGCTCAGAAACAGTAGCCAGTTGACGCCGTCCTTTTGGTACGGTCTCAGTTCCGCCTTCAACTCGGGGCCGGGGTCGGCAGCGGCTAGCCGCGCCGGCTCACGAAGACCTGCCAGTACACCACGCAACCAGTCGCCCGCCTCCGCGTAGGCCCAGCTGGTATCCTCCTCCAACTCATCGGTCCCGGAAAGATCGTGCCGGGCTCCCGACAGAAGGCGCATCCCCTCGGCAAAGGAGATCCCGTCCGCTCCCGCCCCGGCGTCACGGCTACGTTCTCGGCTTACCGGTGGTCTTGTAGCATGCAATGGCGTTGGCCAGGGCATGCTGGGCGGTGACGCCGCATCTCATGATGGTCGAACCGTCGATCAGTTCAATGGTGCATCTGTAATTGGGGCCGTTGACATATCTGCAGGGGATTCGCGGGACGATGGGCTCCGTTCTAATGTACGCTATGTTCTTGTCTACCATATCAGGCTCCCGTGATAACCCGTGTCTGCTCCCGGATTGTCGGCAACGGATAGGTGCTTTTTTCTGTCAGTCGGTTGGCTGCTTTTAACGTTGAATTCTACCATGGGGTCCGATAGTTGAAAAGACGGCTCTCGACGTCCTTCAATTGCCACAACGTAGGTTGTGGCTCCGATGACACTGGCACCAAAAACGTATGGATTAATCTTGGTTCATGCTACTATTGGACTGTACAGGGAAACCTCAAGCCGCAGCATTCCCAATGGCTGAGCAAGTGATGACCAGCAGAGTGCCGCAACCACCTTACAGCTTTAGAGTGAACGCAACGAAAGCGATCAGGAGGTAGGTCATGAAACAGAGCACTAGGGATCAGGCAAAAGGGACCATGCATCAGGTGAAGGGCTCGGTTAAAGAGAGCACCGGTAAACTCATCCACAGCACCTCTATGGAGCAGCAAGGCAAGGCGGAAAAACTGACCGGCAAAATTCAGAAAAAAGTCGGCGACGTAGAGAAGGATGTAGAGAAAGGCTTTAAAAGGTAGTAACAAGGTGACATGCACCGTCCGAACCGCTTCGGTGCAGGTCATTTGGCATCCGGTTGTGGTATTCATCGCACCACGGTGGCTGCGATCGTTCTGCTGGTGATCAAAATCCGGGGTAATGGCCGATACGGGTGGAGAAAATGCAAAATCGGCGATTGAGAGAAAGGATGGAGTTGGTGGCTGTTAAGCGGTATCCCGAGCGGAGAAAAACAACAAAAACAGCCGGGCTGATCAACTTATCGAAAGTGGATAAGGGATAGACAGCGGGCCCGAAAGGAGGACGGCATGCTGTGGACAATCGTAGTGATATTGCTGATTCTGTGGCTTCTTGGGCTGGTAAGCAGTTATACCATGGGAGGCTTCATTCACCTATTGCTGGTAATCGCAATTATCATGATCGTCATCAACCTGATTTCGGGGCGGCGAGCCTTGTAAGGTCTGGCCGGCCCACGTACTGGGCTGACCTGGAAAGGAGCCTGGAGAGGGGACTTGATGGCTGGACGGCCGGAAAGGTAATGGGACCTTAACGACTGTCTCCTGATGGGTATGAAGGGATTTCACGAAACAGGCTGGTGGTGCGGCGGGTCTTGCCGGTACCTCCAGCCTGATCTTATTGAAATGGGTGAAAAGCGGGATCGAATTTCGAAAGCCGACTCGAACTGAACCTCGCGAGCCTTCCACGGCCTTCAACTACCCTGCCCGTTCAGCGGTTATGGCTGGCGTATCTGGTGTTTGCCGCGGGGGTTGTGCAGGAAGTTCGGTCCCTGCTTCAAAAGGGCGGTGATCCCCTTGGTGGAAAGCGGGCGGCTGAAGTAGTAGCCTTGCGCCTCTTCGCTTCCTTCTGCCTGCAGCCAGGCGAGTTGCGAGGCGTTCTCCACCCCCTCCGCTATCACTCGTAGCTGCATGCTGCGCCCTATGCTGATCACGGCCCGCACCACGGCGGCGTTGTCCTGATCGCTGGCTATGTTGTGTATGAAGGATTGATCGATCTTCAGTTTGTCGACGGGGAGCTTCTTCAGGTAGCTCAGACTTGAGTAGCCGGTCCCGAAGTCGTCGATGGAGAGTTGCAACCCCAAGGCCTTCATGGCTGCCATGCTCCCCAGCACCTTCTGGGGATCGCTCATGATGGTCGCCTCGGTCAGTTCCAGTTCCAGGCATTCGGGCGCGATCCCCGTTTCCTGGAGGGAATTCTCGATGGTGTCCTCGAAGTCCCTGTGCTGGAAAAAACTGGCGGAGAGGTTTACCGCGGCGCAGATGGATTTGAGGCCCTGCTGCTGCCATTGCTGGATCTGGCGGCAGACGGTGAGGATGATCCATTTGCTGATGGGGGTAAGAAGGCCGCTCTCCTCGGCGATGTGGATGAACGCCTCAGGCAGGATCAGTCCCCTGACCGGATGCTGCCAGCGAATCAACGCTTCCATGCCGCTGAACTTGCCGGTGACCAGATCGACCTTGGGCTGGTAGTGCAGCACGAACTCGTTTCGTTCCAGGGCCCGGCGCAGTTCCAGTTCGATGGCGAAGCGCTGGTGGGCCATCTCGTTTAGCTTGTGGGTGAAGAACTGGAAATTCTTGCCGCCGCTTTTCTTGGCGTGGTACATGGCGATGTCTGCGTTCTTCAACAGGGCCAGGTAATCGTTGCCGTCGTCGGGATAGAGGCTGATGCCGATGCTGGTGTTGACGGCTATGTTGCTCCCTTCGATGCTGAAGCCGGAGTTGATGATCTTCTCGGCGACGATGGTTGTCTCGGCCACCCCGCAATCCCAGAGGACCAGGACGAACTCATCGCCCCCCAGCCTGGACACCACGTCACAGGAGCGCGTGCAGTCGCTAAGTGCCCTGGCTACCGATTGCAGCAGGCGGTCGCCAACGTCGTGCCCCATGGAATCGTTGATCTGCTTGAACCCGTCGATGTCGAGAAACAGCAGGGCCACGCTGCGCTTGGCTTTTTGAGCCACCGAGAGCACCTGCTCGATCCGGGCGTAGAGCGTGCTGCGGTTGGGGAGTTTGGTGAGGGGGTCATGGTGGGCGAGAAAGAAAATGTTTTCCTCCGCCTGCTTGATCTCCGTAATGTCCAGGATGAAGCCGTCCAGCCGGGATATGGAGCGGCGCTCTCCGCTTTCGAGCCTTTGCACTGCGCAGTTGTTCAGGATCCAGCGTTCGGTGCCGTCTTTGTGTATGATACGATGCCGGATCGGTTCATGGTCTTCGCCGGCAAAGATGCCGTTCAGGAACTCCACCACCAGGTCCCGGTCGTCCTCGTGGATCATGGTGAACCATAGCAGCGGGTCGTTGTAGTACTCCTCCGGGGTGTAGCCGGTGATCTCCAGGCATTTGGGGCTGTGGTAGATCGATTTGATGGTGCCGCCTTCAAAGCGCACGCTGTAGACGTATTCGTTTATGTTGCTGACGATGGTGCGGCACTGCTCTTCGCTCTTCAAAAGCGCTTCCTCGGCGTGTTTGCGGACCGTGATGTCGCGGATGTTGTACTGGATCACCCTGTTCCGGTCCGCCTGATAGCTGTTGCTGACGATTTCCACCGCCAGGCGCCGTCCGTCCTTGGTGGTCAGCGGCAGATCCTCCTGGTGCAGGTAATCCCTGTGTTGTAGTGCCTCGAAATCGGCACGGTTCGCGGCGATGCCGGTGAAGGTCCCGATCTCCCAGAGGCTCATCCCCGTCAACTCCTCCGGCGCATAGCCGAGCATTTCCACCAGGCAAGGGTTCACCTCAGTTATCTCGCCGGAGTCTGCATCCACGATCATGATGCCGTCTTTGGCCGTCTCGAACAGCCTGCGGTAGCGGGCCTCGGAGGCCGAGAGCGCCTGTTCGTACCGTTTTCTATCGGTGATGTCGAGAACTGCCAGCCTGCTTTCACGCCCGCCGTTGCAGGAAACCGCCTCGACGCGCACGAAGTTGGGCTTGCCGTCACTTCTGCGCAGCGACACGTCGCAGGACCCCTTCCCCTGGCTGCCTGATATCTCCTCGATCAGGGCAACCAGGGCGGGATGGGTCTCGACGCCGATCAGATGCTCGAACGGCAGGCCGATGAGCCGGGAGCGCTCCATGCCGAGGAGTTCTGCGCCTGTCAGGTTTACTGCGCGGATGATTCCGGCGCTGTCCAGGGTAAAGTAGCCAACCGGCGCCAATTCATAGAGGTCGGTGTACATGCCCAACGCCGCCGCAACATCTTCACACGAGCGGCTGGGGTGCGATCCGGGTGGCTCTGCACCCCCGGGACGGGTCGAAGATCCCTTGAGCCACGGCTGCTTAGTTCCTCTTAGCGAACGCGCTCCCGGTTGTTTGTCCCTCATCAGCTCCTCCGTTCGGCAATGAAGCTCCCTCGGGGCGACGACGGCGTCCTGACTGCGGCCGTGAAGCTCCTCCGGGTAAGGTCAATTGCTACCTAGACTTGCGCGCATGTCATGCGCCATGGCCTGTCGGTCGTCCCGGCTGTCAGCAAGTCTTGAATTTGCGGTACAACTTTTTACTGAACGGCTCATTTTGTCTGATGAAAATGATAACCCATTTCGACGCAAACCGCACTGCTTTAATCGGGGAAGGAGGCCGCTGCTCAAGGTGGAGGGGCCGGCCGTCTGGTAAAAGGGTGTCGAGGCGGACTGTAATCAAAGCTTTCACACAATGGGGCGCTGCTTTTTATCCCAGGCAGGCGTTTTCCTGCCTATGGTGCCCATCCTATTAGCCTTGCCTGATTCTGTTGGCCTAATGTGTTGATTTTGCGAAAAAAACTGTATCGCTGCGTCGAATTGCCGACTATAATGCGCGTCGCAGTGACGGTTACCGATCGGTAGCTTCGAAACAGGAAACCGTCAATCAGGGGACCCGATTGGCCCGATCCGGTGCCGATCCGGCCTCCACCTTTTCAACGGGACAGGCCCCGTCCCGATTCATGCAAGGAGGAAGGTTCATGAACATCAAAAAAAGTCTGATCGTCGTTTCCGCCCTGATAGCCACGGCGGCGACCCCCGCACTCTGCCTTGCCACGCCCGCCATACCGGGGGGGTACCTCTCCGTATTCCTCGGCGCCAGCGCCCCCCAGGATGCCGACGCCACCATCAGCGAGTTCAATCCGGTGACCGTAAAAGAGGCCCGGGTGGAGTCTGACCCCGGCATCAACATCGGCGGCACCGGCGGTTACGACTTCGGATACCTTCGGCTGGAAGGCGAGATGTCCTACAAGCGGGGGGAGCTCGCCTCGGTCAGCGAACGCTCCTTCGGCACCAGGTACGTGAATGTCGACGGTCACCTGGGGGCATTCGCCCTGATGATGAACAGCTTCGTCGACCTGCACAACGAGAGTCCCGTCACCCCCTACTTCGGCGGCGGCATAGGGTTCTCCACCATCAGCCTGAGCAACACCCGCGGCGTCGACGCGAACTCCGGAGCGCTGAACCGCCACATCTTCCAGTCCGATGAGGACAACGTGTTCGCCTATCAGGCCGGTGCAGGCATGGAGGTCGCCCTGAACCGGAGGCTCTCCTTCGACCTGGGCTACCGCTATTTCGGCACGAGCCGGGCCAGCTTCGCCAAAGATTGGCCCAACTCGACCGACTTGAAGCTGCAAAGTCACAATGCCGCGGTCGGGCTGAGGGTGAAGTTCTAGCGGGCCAGGCTTTTGAGCAGTTACCCACCGCCCGATCATAAGGGCAAGAGAGGTCGACATGAAAAAAATCAGGAAATCCATAACGGCACTGCTGCTGACGGCCGCCTTCTGTCTGGGGCTTGGCGCCTGCGGCGCAGGCGATGAAGGCTTCCCCGGGGATGACGGCGGCAATACCCCGTTGCCGACTACCGTCGCCGTAAAGACCGGGTCCTTTGCCACCGATACCTGGGGCTATAGCGGCTCGACTGCCGTCCAGGTCGCAGCTCCCGCCAACACGGAAATCGTCATGGACGGGCATACCCTGCTGATGGACGCCTCCAGGGGCGTAGTGTCCGGGGCCATCTCGACCAGGGTCAGTTACTCCAGCGACCTGACCACGCTCTCTGCGGCGGCTCGAAGCACAGCTCCCGCCAACTTCATCTGCTACGTAGACATCGCGATGCAACCGGACAGGACTGACATGGGACAGGCCAGGATCGCTCTCCCTGCGCTGTCGGTGACCGTTGATGTCGGCGCGGTTGCACCGGGCCAAACGGTGACCGTGTACAGCTACGACGCAGGGAAATGGAGCGAGGCTCAAACGGTGCAGGTAAACAGTTCAGGCAAGGTAATTTTTTCGGCCGACAAGCTCACACTCTGGGCCTTATTCAGCTAAACGAACTGCAGGCCCCTGCTGAGCAACATGCAGGCAGCCTGCTGGGAGCAACTGAACAACTGAAGGAGAAACAAGAAAAGGGGATGGCTCTCAGAGTCATCCCTTTTTCTGCGTCTGTGACTGAAATCAGGCGGATGTCCCTATCCACTGCGCCTTCCGCGGCAGTCGGGAAGCCGTTTATGTCACATTCTGGCGAGGTAACGACCACCGCAGTCAGGAGCGCGACGCGTCATTGTCAATGAGGGATTGCTGTTTCAGGAGCGCAGGTAAATTATACAGCAAAAATTTCTTGTTTGAGCAGCCTGTTAGTAATACCATGCGCCGCAATGAAACGAGAAGCCTGCACCACTCGCAGCGTTTGAGGTGATCGCCATTGCCAAAGAGTATGCTGCTACAGCCTGACACAGAGGAAGACCGGGTCCTGTCGGACAATGTCCATCCGCAGGACTGGAACAACCCGGACCCTCTCATCAGGATCTTCCCATGAGCTCCTTTGACATCGAATGAGGGTGCGTCTAAACTCTCCTAATTGAAATGTGACCACTTCTCTAAAGGGCCTTGTCATGTCAGATGAAATACTTGCAAGTTTCGAGGTCCGCCGGCTCGGCATCCTTAATGAGTCGGGCGCCGTCGACCAGGCGCTCATGCCGCAGCTCTCCGACGCGGAGATCTGGCGCATGTATGAGGCGATGGTGCTGGCGCGGGTCTTCGACGAGCGCGCCGTGGCACTGCAGAGGGAGGGGCGTCTCGGGACCTATCCGCCCATCATGGGGCAGGAGGCGGCCCAGATCGGCAGCGCCTTTGCCTTCTCCCCGGCGGACTGGGTCTTCCCGTCGTTTCGCGAGATGGGGGTCCATCTGCTGCTGGGCTATCCGATTAGGCAGCTGCTGCAGTACTGGACCGGCGACGAGCGCGCCCAGAACGCGCCGCAGCAACTGAACATTTTCCCCTTCTGCGTCGCCGTTGGGAGCCAGATCCCGCACGCGGTGGGGGCCGCCCTGGCGGCACGCTACCGGCACGACCCGGTTGCCGTGATCTGCTATTTCGGGGACGGCGCCACCTCCAAGGGCGACTTCCACGAGGGACTCAACATGGCCGGCGTGTTCCGGCTCCCGGTGGTGTTCATCTGCCAGAACAACCAGTGGGCCATCTCGGTCCCCCTCAAGAACCAGACCGCTTCGGCCTCCCTGGCGCAGAAGGCGATCGCCTACGGCTTCGAAGGTCTGCAGGTGGACGGCAACGATGTTTTCGCCGTCTATCGCGCCACCAGGCAGGCGCTCGACAAGGCACGCGCGGGCGGCGGCCCCACCTTCATCGAGTGCCTCACCTACCGGATGGCCGACCACACCACGGCTGACGATGCGGGGCGCTATCGTAGCGCCGGGGAGGTGGCGCTCTGGCGCGAGAAGGACCCGATCCTCAGGCTGGAGCGCTTTCTCGGCAGCCGCGGGGCCTGGGACGCGGAAAAAGGGGGCGAGGTCAGGGCCCGGATGACCGGCATCATCGACCAGGCGGTGCAGGAGATGGAGGCGGTGCCGCCTCCGGCCCCGGCCGAGCTGTTCGACGGGGCCCTGGCGACGCTAAGCCCGCGCCAGGCGGCGCAAAGGAAGGGACGCTGACATGGCGCAATTGAACATGGTGCAGGCGATCAACCAGGCGCTCAGCGAGGAGATGGCGCGCGACGACCGCGTACTGCTCCTGGGAGAGGACGTAGGGCGCGACGGCGGCGTGTTCCGGGTCACCGAGGGGCTTCAGGAGCGGTTCGGCGCCGAGAGGGTGCTGGACACCCCGCTTTCGGAATCGGCCATCATCGGGGCCGCCATCGGCATGGCGGCCTACGGGCTGCGTCCGGTGCCGGAGATACAGTTCATGGGCTTCACCTACTCCGCCTTCGAGCAGCTGTTCGCCCATGCGGCCAGGCTGCGCTCCCGCTCCCGCGGCAGGTTCAGCTGCCCGATGGTGGTGCGCACGCCCTATGGCGGAGGCATCAAGGCGCCCGAGCTGCACGAGGAAAGCACCGAGGCGCTCTTCTGCCAGATCCCGGGCCTCAAGGTGGTGGTGCCGTCCGGCCCCTACACGGCCAAGGGGCTGTTGCTGGCCGCCCTGCGCGATCCTGACCCGGTGCTGTTCCTGGAGCCCACCCGGCTCTACCGCATGCTGCGGGAGGAGGTGCCGGAGGGCGAGTACCTCGTGGACCTGGGCCGGGCACGGGTGGCGCGCGCCGGGGGGGCGGTGACCGTCATCGCCTGGGGGAGCATGCTGGAGCGGGTGCTCAAGTCGGTGGGGGATTATGATGCGGAAGTCATCGACCTTTTGACCCTGAATCCCTTCGATGCCGAGACCGTTCTCGGCTCGGTCAAGAAGACCGGCCGCGCGGTGATCGTGCACGAGGCGGCGAGAACCTGCGGTCTCGGCGCGGAGATCGCTGCGACCATCGCCGGGGAGGCGATGCTTTACCTGCGGGCGCCCGTCTTGAGGGTGGCGGCCCCCGACGTGCCGGTCCCCCTGGCAAAGCTGATCGATCAGTACCTGCCGAGTGCCGGGCAGATACAGGCCGCGCTGGAAGAGGTGCTGCAGTACTGACGCTCGTATCTAAATACAAGGGGCATACCATGTCTTTCGATTTCAAGCTTCCCGATCTGGGCGAAGGGATAGCCGAGGTGGAGCTGCGCAAGTGGCTGGTGACGGAAGGGGAGCGGATCGCCGAGCACCAGACGGTGCTGGAGGTGGAGACGGATAAGGCGGTGGTCGAGGTCCCCGCGCCCCGCGCAGGTGTGGTCGGCCGCATCCACAGACAGGAAGGGGAGACGGTCAAGGTCGGCGAGACGCTGCTCACCATCGAGCCGCAGCTGGAAGAGGCTCCGCAAACGGCGCCCCCCCGGGCCGCGCAGTCCCCCCTGCCTCCGCAGGCACCCCAGGCGGCGCAGCGGCGTCCCTCCGTCGGCATAGTCGGGTCGCTTCCCGAGGCAGAGGAGGAAGTGCCTGCCGTCCCAAAGGAGGGTTTCAGCGGGCTTGCCACCCCGATGGTACGGAAACTGGCGCGGGAGAAGGGGATCGATCTGGCCCGGGTCCGTGGCAGCGGCCCGCGCGGCTGCATCACCCCGGAGGACCTGGACCGGCAGCAAGCGGCGGTGCCACCCCGGAAGGCGTCCTCGGAAACGGAGGAGACGCTGCCGCTGCGCGGTTTGCGGCGCACCATCGCCCGCAACGTGCTCGCCTCCCAACGGACCACGGCCTTCGTGACCAGCATGGAGGAGGCGGACATTACCGAGATCTGGGAGTTGCGGGGTCGGGAGCAGGGGGAGGTGGAGTCGCGCGGCACGCACCTCACCTTCCTGCCGTTTTTCATGAAGGCGGCACAGCATGCGCTCCGGGAGCACCCCCTGCTGAACGCCTCCATAGACGACGCTGCCGGGACCATTGTGCTGAAAAGGCATTACAACTTCGGGATAGCGGTGGACACGCCGGAGGGGCTCATGGTCCCGGTGATACGGGATGTCGACGAGAAAAGCATCATCGAGCTGGCCGAGTCGATCCAGGAACTGGGGCGCAAGGCGCGCGAGCGGACCATTTCGCTGGAAGATCTGAGGGGAAGCAGTTTCACCATCACCAATTACGGGCATTTCGGCGGCACCTTCGCCACCCCCATCATAAACTGGCCGGATGTCGCCATACTGGGCTTCGGGCGCATCGTCGAGCGCCCCTGGGTCCACCGCGGCGAGATCGCCATCAGGAAAATCCTGCCTCTCTCGCTCACCTTCGACCACCGGGCCACCGACGGAGCGGATGCGGCCCGCTTCCTGGGCAAGGTGCTCCGTTACCTGGAGGACCCGGCCCTGCTTTTCATCCAATGCGGCTGATCCCTTAGAAATCCCGGTAGGTCATGGCCCTGGTGACCCGCTCCCGCGCCAGGGCGTCCGCCGCCGCCCGGGGGAGGATCTTTTCGCCGGCCGCCTTTTCCAGGACCAGCCGGGTGTTTTTCCTGATCCGCTCGCTGATCGCGGCAAAGGCCTCCTGCTCGCTCTTGCCGGCGTACTCCATGGCTGCCATGATGACCCCTCCGGCGTTGGCGATGAAGTCGGGCACCACCAGGATGCCGCGGGCGTGCAGCTGGGCCTCGGCCTGGGCGGTTGCCGGGATGTTGGCCCCCTGCAGGATCATGCGCGTTCTGATGATGCCGGCGTTCGCCCCGTGGATCACGTCGGGGGCCGCCGCGGGGATCAGGATGTCGCAGGGGACGCCGAAAATCTCCGCCGTAAGGATGCGCGTCCCTTTGCCGTAGTTCATGACGCTGCCGGTCTGCTGCTTTACCCTGATCAGCTCGTCGACGTCTATGCCGGCCGGGTCGTGCACCGCTCCCCGCGAATCCGATGCGGCCACCAGCACCGCCCCCTTGGCCGCCAGGAAACGTGCGGCGGCTTTTCCCACGCTGCCGAACCCTTCGATGACGATGCGCGCTCCGCCGAGCTTCAGGTCGGCAAGGGACGCCGCTACCTCGGCGCACTCGGCGACTCCGAAACCGGTCGCTCCCAGTTTGTCCAGCGGCAGCCCCCCGATCTCCTCGGGAAGTCCCACCGACCTGCCGGTCTCGTCGCGGATCCAGGCCATGGAGGTCTCGTCGCACCCCATGTCGGGCCCGGGGATGTACTCGGTGAGATCCCGCATCATGCGGGCGAAGACCCGGAACAGGCGCTCCTTTCTCGGGTCGTTCGGATCTGCCACGATTCCGGCCTTGGCCCCGCCGTGCGCCAGCCCCGATATCGAGTTCTTCAGCGTCATGGTGCGGGCCAGGCGGCACACCTGCCGGGTGGTCACCGTCGGTGACATGCGCACCCCGCCAAGCGCCGGTCCCAGCGCCGTGTTGTCGATCACCACCACCGCGCGCAACCCTTCCTTGGCGGAATAAAGCTGAACAACCTTCGAGGGGCCGAAATCGTCTAGGGTCATCTCTGTCATAGTCGCACCTGGCATGTGAGAGTCGGGCATCTGGTGTCGTGAACAACTGGTCCTGAGGTTGGACAGCTATAATCTATCATCAAACAGTCCTGCCGCAATGCCTGGCGCGGCGGGCGCCGTGACTTTTAAACGCGGCGGACGCTGCGCCCTTTGCCTGGCAGCTCCTGTCCGCCCTGTAATTGTTGTTTTCTCCGGTTAAGATGGTACAGTGAGGCAATTCGAAAAAGGGGTGCACCAGATGGCTCAAGGCTCCACATCCTGCCCACGTTGCGGCAGGCCGATCGACGCTGCCAGTTCCTCCTGCCAGTGGTGCTGCACCAAGCGCCCCGGCGTGTGGGCCAGAATGGTCGCCGCCACGCGCGGCGAGCAGGTGGACGCGCTGGTGCCGGCCATCATCGCGGCCAACGTGGTCTTTTACCTGCTTTCCCTGCTCTTGAGCAAACACCGGGGCCTCAGCGCGAACCCCCTGAACTTCCTGTCCCCGGACCAGACCAGCCTGTTGCTGCTGGGTGCCACCGGGACGGTACCGGTCATCGAACTGGGCCGCTTCTGGACGCTCATCTCCGCAAGCTTTCTGCACGGCGGACTGCTGCATCTCTTGTTCAACATGCTGGCTCTGCGCCAGATCGGGCCCTGGGTCAGCGCCGAGTTCGGCCCCAACCGGATGTTCATCATCTACACCCTGAGCGGGGTGAGCGGCTACCTGGCGTCCTGCCTCGCCGGGATTCCCTTCACCATCGGCGCGTCTGCCTCGGTTTGCGGGCTGATCGGGGCGCTCTACTTCTTCGGCAAGAGCCGCGGCGGCAATTACGGCGCCGCGGTGTCGCGCGAGGTGAGCGGCTGGCTGATCAGCCTCGTGCTGTTCGGCCTGGTGATGCCGGGAATCAACAACTGGGGGCACGGCGGCGGTATCGTCGGCGGGGCGCTGCTCGGAAAGCTCCTGGGGTACCGCGAGCGCGGACCGGAGACGACCGGACACCGGCTGCTCGCGCTTCTTTGCCTGCTTGCCACCGTCTTCATCCTGCTGTATGCCGGCTACAGCGCATTCACCATCCGGCTTGGCTGATCCCCCATATCTACCAAGTAATTTTCCGCTCCCTCCCGTTGATCCCCTCCGACTTGTCCTCTTCGATCCCTCCATACGCTGCCGTTTCGCCTCATTGCCAAGCCGGGTATCACGGGTATAATCTTACTTTCGGGTTGGCGCCGACTAATCTAATGAGGGTGTGAGTTCCGCCATTATGCCGTCCTTGCCAGGGCCCGATCTGGCGGCCGCAGGGTCATCACTACAAAAGGAGGTCATTCATGAAGGGAAACGAGAGGGTCATCGAACAGCTGAATGTACGCCTGGCCGAAGAGTTGACAGCGACCAACCAGTACATGGTCCATGCGCAGATGTGCGAAAACTGGGGCTACCAGAAGCTCTACTCGATGATTCGGGCGCGGGCTATCGTGGAGATGAAGCATGCGGAGAAACTCATAGAGCGGATACTCTTTCTTGAGGGAAGGCCGATCGTCAGCAGGCTGGACGCGATCCACATCGGGGCCGAGGTCCCAAAGATGCACCAGTTCGATCATGCCGCAGAGGAAGCGGCGATCCGTGGCTACAACGAGAGTATCCGGATCGCGGTTGAGCTGGGAGATAATGGCACCCGCGACCTGCTGCAGTCGATCCTGACCCAGGAGGAAAGCCACATAGACGACATCGAGGCCCAACTGGACCAGATAGCTCAGATGGGCGCGCAGAACTATCTGTCGGAGCAGGTCGGCTAGGTAATTGCGGCGCGCCCTGCTGCACGGTCGCGGGGCGCGCCGGAAAAGATCGCGTGTCGGTTGCAAAAAGAGCGCAAAAGATTCCACCTTTTGCGCTCATGTCTTTTTTGCCGCCGAAGTTATGTCGGCGAAGTGCCGGCGCCCGTCCGGATCATGCCTCGCCCAGCTGCCGCTCCAACTCGGCAAGCCTCGCCCTGAGTGCCTTTTCCTTCTGCCACCGGGCGGTCACGTCCCTGATGACCGCGGCGGTCCCGTCGATACCCCCTTCGGCATCCCTGATGATGGTCATGGAGAACTCCGTGGAAATGCGTGTGCCGTCCTTGCGCAGCGCAGGTGCCGCCAGCAGCTCCCTCGCGTAACGGGTGACCCCGGTCTCCATCACCTTGAAGTACCCCTCCCAGTGGCGCGCACGCTGGTTTTCCGGGATGAAGATGTTGAGCGACTGGCCGATGGCCTCCTCCGCGCTGAAGCCCAGCATCTGCTCGGCCCCCGAATTCCAGAGTTTGATGATGCCGTAGCGGTCCGAATAGATGATCGCGTCGTTGCATGAGTGCACCAGTTGCCGGCACAGCTCCTTGTATGGTATCTCGCCCATGACCGCCTCCCTGACTGATTTGTTGTGCTAGCTTATCATCGAACGGGGAATTTTCCTTGATCTATGTCAATTGCAGCGACTGCGATCGGTTGCCGCATATTTCTCTGTCAGGGGTGATCGCCTGCACCTGTGCTGCTGTCTGAAGGGGGCCCTTTTACTCCCCGCAACTGGCATAGGCGTGACGGAGGAGTCCTGCCGCTCGGTTAAAATTTTATAATCATTATGTATTTTGCATGTTGCATACATCTATCATTAAAGTCTCGGCACTCTCTTGCCGATAACTTCAATACGCGAAGTGACTGTTTGGAAAAACCATGGGAGGCCCGATGTTTAAGAACAAGCTGATGCATAAGATCCTGGCGATCATTGGACTGAATCTCTTCATCGGGATCACCATCGTGGGACTGCTGGCGCTCTGGCTTCAGTACCAGTCGAGCATGAACCTGCAGGAGAAAAACAGCCGCACCATGTCGACCGTCATCATCAACGAGGTCTCCGAATTCATGGTGAAGGACGATTCCAAGGGGGTCGTGAACCTAGCCAAGGTCGCCAGGGAGCAGAAATTCGGTTTCGACCTCAAGATCTACAGCAAGGACGGCAAGGACCCCTCGGCCCCGGGCTCGGCGGCCAACCCGGATGTCGTGAAGGCGCTGGCCTCCGGCAAACGCGTGGAGACACGGCAGGTGGAAAACGGCATCCATACGCTGCGCGCCGTGGTGCCGTTTGTCAACGAGGAGCGCTGCAAGCAGTGCCATGACGCGGGTGACAAGTACCTGGGGGCGCTGCTGCTCACCTCCTCGCTGGAGGACGGCTACCAGAATGCGCTCAGGATGATCGCCATACTGGTGGCGGCGGGGTGCTGCTTCTTCGTCGGCATGATGGGCTGCATGTACCTGTTCTTCAAGAAGTCCATCGTACGCGACCTGCTGTTTTTCTCGGAGAAACTGAAGGACATCGCCGAAGGGGAGGGGGACCTCACCAAGGAGATCCCGGTTCGCTCCGACGACGAGATCGGCGACCTGGCCAGGCACATCAACCACCTGATCATGAAGCTGCGGGAAACGGTCACGGTGCTCTATCAGCTCGCCGAGAACATCTCCATCTCGCTTTGCCAGGTCTCGACCCGGACCACCCAGACGGTCATCTCCGCCGCCGACCAGAAGGACCGCTCCCAGTCGGTGGCGGTGGCGGCCGAGCAGATGGCGGCGACGCTCAACGTGGTGGCGGGGAACACCCACCAGGCGGCCGGCTACTCCCTGCAGGTGGACCAGGCGGCCAGCGAGGGGATGACCGTGGTGGACAGCGCCTGCGACTCCATCGTGAAGGTCCGGGAGAACGTGGCGAAGACGTTGCGCACGGTGGGGCGGCTCGAGACCTCCTCGGCCCAGATCGGGGACATCATCAGCCTCATCGAGGACATCGCGGACCAGACCAAGCTCCTGGCGCTCAACGCCGCCATCGAAGCGGCGCGCGCCGGCGAGCACGGACGCGGCTTCGCCGTCGTGGCCGACGAGGTGAAGATGCTCTCGGAGAAGACGGCCACCTCCACCAAGGAGATCGCCAGCATCATCACCAACATCCAAAGCGAGAGCCGCGAGGCGGCGAAGTCGATCGCCGAGGAACAGGACCGGGTTGAGGAGGGGGTGACAAAATCGTCCGCCGCCCGGGAATGCCTGGAGAGGATCCTGGGGCTTGCCGGCGAGACGGCGCAGCTCATAAACCAGATCGCCTCGGCCACCGAGGAGCAAAGCGCCACCACCAACGAGATTTCCGAAAAGATCCACAACGTCTCCTGTTCGGCCTCCTCGGTGCACCAGGACATGATGGAAAGCGACAAGGCCTTCACCGTCCTCACCAACGTCGCCGAGCAGATCTTCTCCACGGTCGGCAAATTCAGCGTGGGCAACCGCCACGACAACATGAAGGGGCTCACCCGCGAACTGAGGGACGGATTTGTCGCCGCGATCGAAAAGGGGATCGCCGAGAACAAGATCACGGCCGCCGACCTGTTCGACCGGAACTACCGTCCCATCCCGAACACCTCGCCCCAGAAATACAACACGGCCTTCGACAAGTTCTTCGACCAGTACATCTCACCCGTGCAGGAGCAGATACTCTCCCGCCAGGGGACCATATTCTTTGCCATCTGCGTCGACGATCACGGCTATGTGCCGTGCCACAACCTGCGCTACAGCAAGCCCATGACCGGCGATCAGGAACTGGACAAGGTCAACAACAGGACCAAGCGGATCTTCAACGACAAGACCGGCCTCAAGGCGGCACAAAACGTCGAGCCCTTCCTGCTGCAGACCTACATGAGGGATACCGGCGAGATCATGAACGACATCTCCACCCCCATTTATTTCCAGAACAGGCACTGGGGGGGCGTGCGGATCGGATACAAGGCGGAGTAGCGGGGAGCCGGAGGCAATAGCCCAATAACATCAGGTGGATCCGCATTGACCCGGGCCGGGCTTTCTGCTATACAGGGTGGGAGCCCGGGTGCAATTTCACCGCTCGGCCATGGGAGTGTTATGGATCTGCGTGTCGTGAAGCAAAAGGTGCTGGGAGGTGCCGCGGCCCTGGTTGCCGTGATCGTCCTGCTGGCAGCCGGTTATGTCTACGCCACCCTGCACTGGACCTACTCGTCCGGGGAGCGGGTCGGCTACATCCAGAAGCTCTCCAGGAAAGGGTGGCTCTGCAAGACCTGGGAGGGTGAGCTGACCATGTCGCCGGTCCCCGGGGCCATCCCGGAGAAGTTTTTCTTCACGGTGCGGGACGAGGGCTTGGCGCAGCTGATAAACCAGGGGCTGGGGCGCAGGATGTCGCTTAGCTACGAGCAGCATAAAGGGGTGCCGACGGCGTGCTTCGGCGAAACGGAGTTTTTCATCGTCAAGGCGAAGACGCTGGATTGAGGCGCGGGGCAGGGCTCCCCGGCTGATTGCCGTGGTCACGCCGGAATGCGCCGGGGCCTTTGCGTCGATGGAGGAAATTTTTGAGGGGAAGCCGCTTGCCGGTTTCCCCTCTTGATTTTTGCCTGAGGCGCGGCACCCGCGGCCGGAAATCCCCCAATGCCCCGCAGCTGGTCCCGGGTGGCCCGGCCCTTGGGCCATCCCCTGCAGCAGCAAGGGATCGCGGTGCCGGCGAACTTTCTTTTCGGGAACGATTTTTTACTCTTGACGGCGAAGCCCGATCAGATTAGATTGCATACTGTATACAATGTATACAGGAACCCGCGCCGTACTTAGCGACGCAGCACAGGTTGATGCCGGAACGCCTCCGTGCGTTGTGAAACCCAGGGCCAAAGCTGCAGTTCTCTGCGTTTTTTTTAACCTTGACTATCAACATCCACTTGAGTAGAATCCGGTTCTAAATTTGCGAGCCATCGGGTTTTATGCCGGGGCCCAGGCCGATTCGTCGGTTGGGCGCCAGTAACAAACCCAGCGCTTTGAAGTGTTTGGCAAGTTCGTCTGTAGACACCAAAACAAAACAGGAGGAAGAAATGTCCGAGTACGGCACACTGCAAGACCGCGTTAAATGCAAATCCCTTTTGAACAAGGTGATGAAGCCCGAGCAGACCGTCGAATTCTTCAAGAATGGGATGAACCTCGGCTGGTCCGGGTTTACCCCCGCCGGCTACCCCAAAGTGGTGCCCATCGCCCTGGCTGAGCACGTTGAGAAGAATAACCTGCAGGGCAAGCTGAAATTCAACCTCTTCATCGGCGCCTCGGTCGGTGCCGAAACCGAGGACCGCTGGGCGCTCAACGACATGATCGACCGCCGCTGGCCCTATCAGACCGGCAAGAACATCGCCGCAGGCATCAACGCCGGCCGCATCCGCATGGGCGACAAGCACCTCTCCCTGTTCGCGCAGGACCTGGGCTACGGGTTCTACACCAAGGACTCCGAGAGCGGCAAGCTCGACCTCGCCATCATCGAAGTCTCCGCCATCAAGGAAGACGGCAGCCTGGTCCCGACCTCTTCCTGCGGCGTCATCCCCGAGATCCTGATGATCTGCGACCGTATCATCATCGAGGTGAACACCGGCCAGCCTTCCTTCGAAGGGATCCATGACCTGCTGACCCCGGCCACCCCTCCGAACCGCCAGCCGTTCGAGATCACCCATGCCGGCTCCAGGATCGGTGCCACCTCCATCCCCTGCGACCCGAACAAGGTCATCGCCGTGGTCGAGTCCAAGCTGCGCGACCAGGGCCGCGCCTTCGCCGAGCAGGATGACACCTCCGAGGCGATTGCCGGCCACGTCATCGAGTTCTTCACGCAGGAAGTGAAGGCCGGGCGTCTCCCCAAGAACCTGCTGCCGCTCCAGTCGGGCGTAGGTTCCATCGCCAACGCCGTCATCGGCGGCCTGGCCAAGGGACCCTTCTCCAACCTGACCGTCTACACCGAGGTGCTGCAGGACACCATGCTCGACCTGTTCGACTCGGGCAAGCTGGACCACGCCTCCTCCTGCTCGCTCTCCCTCTCGGCGACCCCGGGCTTCCCGCGCTTCTTCGAGAACATGGACAAGTACTTCGACAAGATCACGCTGCGTCCGCTCTCCATCTCGAACTCGCCTGAACCGATCCGCCGTCTGGGGTGCATCGCCATGAACACGCCGGTCGAGATCGACATCTATGCGCACGCCAACTCCACCCTGGTCGGCGGTACCCGCATGATCAACGGCCTGGGCGGCTCCGGCGACTTCCTGCGTAACGGCTACCTGAAGATGATGCACACGCCGTCGTCGCGCCCGAGCAAGACCGACCCGACCGGTATCTCCTGCGTCGTGCCGCACTGCTCGCACATCGACCACACCGAGCACGACCTGGACTGCGTCATCACCGAGCAGGGCCTGGCCGACCTGCGCGGGCTCGCTCCCAAGGAGCGCGCCAAGAGGATCATCGAGAAGTGCGCCCACCCCGATTACAAGGCGCAGCTCTTCGAGTACCTCGAAATCGCCGAGAAGGACTGCCTGAGCAGGAAGGTCGGCCACGAGCCGCAGCTGTGGGACCGCGCCTTCAAGATGCACCTCAACCTTGAGCGCAACGGCACCATGAAGCTCAAGAACTGGGACGTCAAGGTCGACCTCTGCGAATAGCGCAGGACGTCGCGACTTAAAGCAGGAAAAAGGCCCCGCCGGGAAACTGGCGGGGCCTTTTCTTATGTGGCCGGTGCACCGGGCGCCCGCGGGGCGCCCCTGAAGTAGCCGTTGCCTCGGGCAACTGCAAGGAGCCACCACGCAGAGCAGGGATACCCCTCGCGGGTATGGGGCGGCCGCGGGTTTACGGGCATTCTGGCGGATGGTGGCCGCGGCTGCCTCACAACGGAGCAAACGGGGAGAAAGGACGTGTCGGCCGCTACGGGGCGCCGGCGGGGGGAGGGGGGAGTTGGGACAGCAGTTCCCGCACCATCTTCAGCAGGGTCTGGGGGGCGGCGGGCTTGGAGAGGAAGTTGTCCTTGTCGAAGCGGATCCCCTTCTTGTTCACGTCGTCGGGGGTATAGCCGCTGGTGAAGAGGACCTTGAGGTCCGGCTTGGTCTCGGCGATGGCGGCAAAGGCCTCCTTGCCGTTCATCTTGGGCATCACCACGTCCATGATGACGAGCTTGATCTCTTCCCGGTGTGCCAGGAATTTTTCCAGCCCGTCCTGCCCGTCCACGGCCTCGATGACACGATAACCGTGCTTTTGCAAGACCTCGCGAGTCAGCTTTCTCACCTCCGGAGAATCCTCCACCACCAGGATGGTCTCGGTCCCCGCGTAGCAGGGCTCTCCCGGCTCGTCGCGCTGAACCGCAACGGCCTGGTCCTGGAGCCGCGGGAGGTAGATGATGAAGCTCGTTCCGGCGCCGGGAGCGCTCTGGATGTCGATAAACCCGCACTGCTGCTTGACGATGCCGTAAACGATGGCGAGCCCCAGGCCGGTCCCCTTGCCCGCCTCCTTGGTGGTGAAAAACGGCTCGAAGATGTGGGCGCGGGTCGCCTCGTCCATCCCCTTCCCGGTGTCCCGCACCACGAGTGTGGCGTAGCTCCCGACGGCGCCGATGCCGCGCCTCTCCACGAACCGGGCGCTGATCTGCTCCCGGCCGGTCTCGATGGTCAGTACGCCGGCGTTGTCCATGGCGTCCCGTGCGTTGGTCGCCAGGTTCAGAAGGATCTGGTCGATCTGCCCGGAGTCGGTCATGACGATCAGCTCGCTCGGCTCCAGGGAGATCTTCAGCTCGATCTCCTCGGAGATGAGGCGCCTGAGCAGTTTTTCCATCTGGCCGACGATGCCGTTGAGCTCGGCCGGCTGCGGGTTTACCGCCTGCCTCCTGCCAAAGGCGAGCAGCCCGCGGGTCAGGTGGGCGGCACGCTCCGAGGCGACCAGCACCTCTTCGAGGTACGGGAAGGTGGGGCTGTGCTTCTCGGTGACCAGCTGGGCCAGCGTGGTGAAGCCGATGATGGCGGTAAGGAGGTTGTTGAAGTCGTGGGCCACCCCCCCCGCGAGCTCTCCGATCGCCTCCATCTTCTGGGACTGGCGCATCTGCTCGGCGCGGCGTCTCTCGCGGTCGATGTAGATGGCGTTGCGGATGCTCATGCCGATCATGGGGGCGACCCCCATGAGCAGGCTCATGTCGCTTGCCACCAGCGCCTTCTTGGTCCGCACGTTGTCCACCGCCAGGATCCCCAGCGATTCCCCTTCGCAGACGATGGCGCAGCAGATGAAGGACTGCGCGCCGAGCTGTTCGGCGAAGAGCACGCTCCGGTTGGAGTGGCAGGCCGAGACCTCGGAGAAGTCGTTGATCAGGAGGGGCTTCTGGTCCCGGAAGCAGGTGACGAACACCCCCTTGGAGTCCGGGTTGGCGAGGTTGAAGGAGGTCTCCTTCAAAAGGCCCAGCTGTTGCTCGCTGTAGCCGTAGCCGATGCGGAACCTGAGCAGGGTCCGGTCCGCGTCGGCCAAAAGAATCAGGCCGCGGTCGTAACCGAGCCGGTTTTCCAGGGCCTTGATGATGTTCTCGAGGACCTCGTCCTTGTCGGTCTGCTTGCTGACGGCCTGCCCCACCTCGTTGACCATGAGGGCGTTGTTGTAGTTGAGCGCCGCCTGATCGATGAGCTCGTCGGACGACTCCTTGAGGTTGGAAAGCGCCGCATGCAGCTCGTTCTTCTCGAAATGGTCCGCAATGACCGAGCCGGCCAGCGAGAAAAAGGCCAGGAAGGGGAGACCGAAACTGACGGCCTGCATGGGATAGAAGGGTGCCAGTGCCGCAGCCGCGCCGAAAAGGGCGAGCGTCAGGCAGTTCCTCGCCTCCCGCACCCGGGTCGGCAGGTTCTTCTTCCAGGAGACGATGTAGCGGCAGGATGCGCCTCCCCGGAACATGCACTCCGGATGCTCTATGGCGGGGATGTCGTAGTCGAAGATCATCAGCACCGCCTCGAAGAAGCCGACCCGGTTCTCGCACTGGTAGGGGCGCTCCTCGATCCCGTCGACGGGGGTGACGGTGATCTCCACCTTGTTGGCGGCGATTCTGCGGGACTGGTAGCTGGAGGACCGGGTGAAGTTGGAGGTGGACTTGTTGATGGAGAAGAACGCGTGGGCAGGGCCGATCAGGCCGAGCACGTATTTCCCGATCACCCCCATGGACTCCCCGGACGCCGCGTAGCGCCCCCCTTCGCGCGCGATTGCGGCGTTGCCGGTCAGCTGCACCAGCCGCTCCACGAACAGGTCGACCTGCGTCTGGGTGAACCAGTGCCCGCTGTCCGTCACCTCGTACGGCTTGATGCCCGCATAGCTCAGCGCCTCGTCGGGATCGACATACCTGTATTTTGCCCTGAGGAGTTTTAAAAACGGCAGGAGTATTTTGCTGTTATAGAGTGGTTTCTCGGTCATCGGGGACGATGCTCCAGGCTCTGCTCGCTCTAGATCTATTCCCATGCAGGGGCTGTTTCAGACGGAGGTCCGACACAGGACGGGAGCCGGACGCCCCAGACGACTTAACATACAACTTTACGCACGGCAGAGCAAGCAGATAGAAACGTAAATGCGCAACATGATTCGGATTTAACGAAACGGGCCCGGGCCGAGCCGCCTTTGCGGGTCAGCCGCGGGCTTTCGGGTGCGCCTTGTCGTAGACCTCCATCAGCCTGTCAATGCTGACATGGGTGTATTTCTGGGTGGTGGCGAGCGAGGCGTGTCCCAGGAGCTCCTGGATGGCCCGCAGATCGGCCCCCCCCTCCAGCAGGTGGGTGGCGAAGCTGTGGCGCAGGGTGTGCGGCGAGACCTTGCGCATGGTGGCGATCAGCAGCATATGGGCATCCACCAGCCGGCCGATGCTGCGGCGGGTGAGCCTTCCCCCCCGGCTGTTCAGGATCAGCGGGGCGCCGGCCGCAGGGTTGCCCCGCTGATCCAGGTAGGCGGCCAGCGCCTCTCTGGCGAAGGAGCCGACCGGCACGATCCGCTCCTTGCCCCCCTTGCCGAGCACCCGGGCGAGCCCCGCGTCCAGGTCGAGGTCGCCGACGTTCATCCCGGTGAGCTCGCTCACCCTGATGCCGCAGGAATAGAGGGTCTCCAGCACGGCCCGGTCCCTGAGCGCCGACGGCCCGCTCCCCTTGGGCGCGCCCACCAGGGCGGTGACCTGGTCGATGTTCAGGTGAAACGGGAGCCGCTTTTCCTTCTTGGGCGTGCCGATCAGTTCCGCCGGGTTCTTCCCGAGCCTCCCCTCGCGCAGCAGGTAGCGGAACAGGGCGCGGATGGCGGAGAGCTTGCGCCCGATGGAGCTCTTCGCGTGCCCCTTGTGCAGTTGGGCCAGGTAGTGCCGGATGGCGAGGTGGTCCACCTGTTCCGGCGCGCTGACCCCCTTCTGTTGGGCGAGAAATGCGGCGAACTGGGCGAGGTCGCTGCGGTAGGCCGCGAGGGTATGCGCCGAGACGTTGCGCTCCGTCTCCAGGTAGCTGCAGAATTGCTCGATTTCCGGTTTCATGGTATGAATCTATAACCCAGGCGGCAGGGTATTTACAACAGATTTGAGGGGGGCGGCCTGTGCGCTGCCTGCCCGGATCGTATGGTGGCCGTGCCCGCCGGTGCCGGCATGCCGTCAGCAATCGAACTTAAAGGGAGTCAGGCGTGTACAAGGTCGCGGTGCAGAGGGTAGAGGGATACGATCGTGGGGAGGTCAAGGCGGGGCTTATCCGTCTCCTGGAGCCTCTGGGGGGGATGGAGAGCTACGTCGGAGCGGGGGAGCGGGTGCTGGTCAAGCCGAACCTACTGTCGGCAAAGCCGCCGGAGGCGGCGGTCACCACCCATCCGGAGCTTTTGCGCGCCGTGATCGAACTGGTGCAGCAGGCGGGCGGCATCGCGCTGGTCGGCGATTCGCCCGGCTTCGGCAGCGCCAGGCGGGTGGCGGAGCGCTCCGGCGTGCTCCGGGTCGTCGAGGAGACCGGGGCGCAGTTCGTCCCCTTCACCGAGACGGCGCCGGTCTTAGGCACCGGCACCTTCCGGCAGTTCGAGCTGGCGCGCCCCTACCTCGAGGCGGACCGCCTGATCAACCTGCCGAAGCTGAAGACCCACGAGATGATGACCATGACCTGCTGCGTGAAGAACCTGTTCGGCGCCGTGGTGGGGACCCAGAAGGCGGCCTGGCATCTGAAGGCGGGGGCCGATAAGGAGCTCTTCGCCGAGATGCTGCTCGAGGTGTACCGGCTTCGGGAGCCGGATCTCAACATCGTGGACGCCATCGTCGCCATGGAGGGGAACGGTCCGGGAAGCGGCGACCCGTGCCAGGTCGGCCTGCTTCTGGCCGGGGCGAACGCCGTTGCCGTCGACGTCATCGCCGCCGAGATCGCCGGCATCCCGAAAAGGCTCCTCTACCTGGAGAACGGGGCGCGCAGGCTGGCGCTTCCCGGCTCCGACCGGGAGCAGATCCGCTGCTGCGGCCTGTCCGTTAATGAAGCGCGCTGCCAGCCGCTCAGGCTCCCCCACCTCTCCGACGTCCAGTTCGGCCTCCCCGGCTTTCTGAAGAACCGGCTGCGCAACCAGTTCACCTCCCGCCCCGAGGTGGTGAGCTCCAAGTGCGAGCTCTGCGGCGTCTGCGTGCGGGCCTGCCCGCCCGCGGCGATCCGGGTCGAGGGGGGGAGGCTTCGCTTCGATTACCGGCGCTGCATACGCTGCTTCTGCTGCCGGGAACTCTGCCCGCACGCGGCGCTGAGGCTGAAGGACGGCTGGCTGCTCCATCTAATTAAAAAGGTGGGCTGATCGCTTTAATTTTATTTGCGCACTGTTGACAAGGCAGAAACGGAGGATTATCATAACACCATCCTCCGGGAAGCACACAGCGAGGGAACCAAATCCACCAGCGAAAAGGAGATCAACTGAAATGTGGACAAATTTCTATATGATTCGCCCAGTAACCCGCTGCAAAGAGGGTTGCCCTAGTTGGCCCGCCGGATAAAAGCGGCGGGCGTGCCCCAGAGGCCCCCTGTTAACAAGAACAGGGGGCTTTTTATTTGCCGAAACCGAACCCCGCCCCCCTCCGGCGCCACCCGCTTTCTCCTTCCCCGCTGCGCAAAAACCCGTTTGAATTGACAACTGTGCAAAGTTTCGCTATTCTGCAGCTTCTCCGCGTCTGCCCGACGAGACATGCCATAGGACATTAATGACCAAAACAACCCTTCTCATGCTGGCGCTGCTCGCCCCCTGCACCGTGTTCGCCGGGTACGCGCCGGCCCGTGCGTCAGCCGAAAAAGAGCTCTCCCCTGCCTCGCAACAGGCGCCGGGCGGGCTGGTCCAGCTCGCCTCCGCCAAGGCTGAGGCCGGATTGACCAAGGCACTCGGGTTGTCGCCGGCCGAGCTCCAGGACGCCGAGGAGACCGGCGAACAGCCGGACCAGGCCTTCGAGCTGAAGCTGCCGGAAGAGGATCTCCCCGACTCGGACATCCCGCTCACCTTCAACAGCAAGGTGGAGTACTTCACCAGGTATTTCCAGAACTCCGGCCGCAGCTCCTTCGCCAAATGGCTCTCCAGGAGCGAGCGCTACATCCCGATGATGAGGACGGTGCTCAGAAACGAAGGGCTTCCCGAAGACCTGGTCTACCTGGCGATGATCGAGAGCGGCTTCGCCCCCCACGCCTTTTCCGTGGCGAGCGCCGTGGGCCCCTGGCAGTTCATGTCCGCCACCGGCAAGCGCTACGACCTGCGCATCGACCCCTGGATCGACGAGAGGCGTGACCCGCTCAAGTCGACCGTCGCGGCGGCCCTGTACCTGAAAGAGCTTTACGCGATGTTCAACAAGGACTGGTACCTGGCGGCGGCGGGGTATAACGCTGGGGAAAACAAGATCCTGCGCGCCATCAACATGTACAACAGCCGCGACTTCTGGGAACTCACCAAGGGGGAGTACCTGAAGCCGGAAACCAAGGACTACGTCCCGAAACTTCTGGCCGCGGCGATCATCGCCAAGGAGCCTGCCAAGTACGGATTCGCCGACGTGGCGTACCTCCCTCCCATCGAGTTCGACGCGGTCAAGATCCCGTCCCGGACCGATCTGGAGCTGGTGGCCAAGGCGTGCGGTGTCAGCACCCAGACCATCCGGGAGCTGAACCCCGAGCTGCGCCGCTCCTGCACCCCCCCCGACTACCCGGGCTACGAGCTGAAGATCCCCAGGGGGACCAGCGCCCAGTTTCAGGCGGCCTACGCCCAGATCCCGGAGCAGCAGCGCTACACGGAGCGGGTCAGAAACGCCCGGTACCGCGCCAGGCGCCACGACACGCTCGCCTCCATTGCCAGGCGCTTCAAGACCACGCCGCAGACCATCGCCGAACTGAACAACCTGGGCAGAAACGCGCGCCACCTGCGTGGACGCCTGCTGACCGTGCCGGTGCAGGTAGCTTCGGCCGATGGCGAAGCCGCCGCGCCGAAACCCGCCCAGACCGCATCCCGGGTCCAGCCCAAGGCCGCCGAGTTTCACAAGTACTACACGGTCAAGAAGGGGGACACGCTGAGCTCCCTGGCCAGGCGCTTCAACGTCACGGCCCGCCTGCTGTCGGCCTGGAACAACCTGAAAATGAAGGTGGCGCTCAAGCCCGGCAAGCGGATCATCGTCGCCAAATACCAGGAGAAAAAGGGCGCCCTGGTCAAACAGTCCGGCTAGCCTGAGCGTCTGACCCCAACTTCGCACTAACCCGCGCAAACCGCGTGACAAGCATCAGAAAGGATAACCGCCGATGTACAATCTTCTCATCTCCACCGCCGCCGCAGTCGTCACTTTTCTCCTGGTCTCCCTGGCCGCAGGGTTCCAATACTGGTGGGCGGGGCTTTTGGCCGCCCTGCTCGTCTTCATGGGGAGCTTTCTGCTCATCTCCCGCTTCGTCACCAAGAAGCTCCAGGAGATCATGGAGCCCGCCATGAAGGACATCCAGGCCCAGCGCTTCGAAAAGGGGATCCGCGACCTGAAAAGCGCGCTGCGCTACGCCAAGTGGCAGATCTACGTGGAGAGCCAGATCAACTCTGCCATCGGCATGGTGTACTTCGTCAGGCGGGATTTCGCCACCGCCTTCCCCTACCTCGAGAAGGGGTTCTTCAAGAACTGGGTCACCATGGGGATGCTCGGCGTCACCTACATGAAGAAGAACAAGCACGACAAGATGCGCGAGACCTTTGACAAGGCGGTCATCGCGAGCCCCAAGGAGTCGCTGCTCTGGAGCCTGTACGGCTACTGCCTGAACGAGATCGGCGAGACGGTGAAGGCGTGCGAGGTGCTGGCCAAGGGGCTCGCCAAGCTGCCGGGCGACGAGAGCCTGAAGCAGAACCTGGAGCTTTTGCGCGAGGGGAAAAAGATGAAGATGAAGGGGTACGGCGAGATGTGGCTGCAGTTCCACCTCGAGAGCCTAGCCGCCATCCAGAAGCAGCAGATGGCCGCCATGGGCGGCAGGCGGCGGGTTGTCAGAAAATAACTTGTAAAACACCGCAAAAGATGCCATATTGAGCTGTTTTTAAGACGGGCGCCCTGCTCGTCTTTTTATTTTAGCGGTAAGAGCAAACAAGGAGCTGTCCAGTCATGCAGGAAAAGATCAGAAATATCGCCATAATAGCCCACGTTGACCACGGCAAGACGACGCTGGTCGATGCTTTGCTTAAGCAGTCCGGGGTATTCCGGGAAAACGAAGCGATCACCGAGCGGGTCATGGATTCCAACGACCTGGAGAAAGAGCGCGGCATCACCATCCTCGCCAAGAACCTGAGCATCCACCACGGCGGCTACAAGATCAACATCGTGGACACCCCGGGCCATGCCGACTTCGGCGGCGAGGTGGAGCGCGTGCTGAAGATGGTCGATTCGGTCCTCTTGCTGGTGGACGCGCTGGACGGCCCGATGCCGCAGACCCGCTTCGTGCTCAAGAAGTCGCTGGACCTCGGGCTCAGGCCGATCGTGGTGATCAACAAGGTCGACCGCCCCGGCGCGCGTCCGACCGAAGTGGTCGACATGGTGTTCGACCTGTTCTGCGAACTGCAGGCCACCGACGCCCAGCTCGATTTCGCCATCTGCTACACGAGCGCCAAGATGGGCTACGCCATGCGCGAGATGGACCAGCCCTCGGAAAACATGGAGCCGCTCTTCGAGCTGATCAAGGAAAACGTGCATCCCCCCGAAGGCGACGTCGGCGCCCCCTTCCAGTTCCTGGTCACCAACATCGACTACAACGACTACATCGGCCGCATCGCCACCGGCAAGATCTTCAACGGCAAGGTGAACGCCGGCGAGACCGTGGCGCTCATCAAGCGTGACGGCACCATCTCCAAGGCGCGCGTCACCAAGCTCCTGGGGTACGAGGGGTTGAAGCAGGTCGACATCGCCGAGGCGTTCACGGGCGACATCGTCACCATCGCGGGGTTCACCGAGGTGGGAATCGGCGAGACGCTCGCCTCCGCAGAGAACCCGATCGGGCTTCCCTACGTGGCCATCGACGAGCCGACGCTCTCCATGAACTTCATCGTCAACAACTCCCCGTTCGCCGGGCGCGAGGGGAAGCTGGTCACCTCCAGAAACATCCGGGAGCGCCTGGACCGCGAGCTGAGGACCAACGTCTCCCTGCGCGTGGCGGACACCTCGAACGCCGACACCTTCCAGGTATCGGGCCGCGGCGAGCTGCACCTCTCCATCCTGATCGAGAACATGCGCCGCGAAGGCTTCGAGATGGCCGTCTCCAAGCCCGAGGTGATCATGCGCGAGATCGAGGGGAAGAGGCACGAGCCGATGGAATACCTCGTGGTCGACGTCGCCTCCGAGTACCAGGGGGTGATCATCGAGCGCATGGGACCGAGAAAGGGCGAGATGGTCGCCATGACCCCGATGGGCGATTGCACCCGCCTCGAGTTCATCGTCCCGGCCCGCGGCCTGATCGGCCTGCGCGGCGAGTTCCTCACCGAGACCCGCGGCACCGCGGTGATCACGCACACCTTCCACGAGTACGCGCCGTACAAGGGGGAGATCCCCGGCAGGAAGAACGGCGTCCTGACCGCCATGGAGCAGGGTGAGACCACAGCCTATTCGCTGGACGCGCTGCAGCCGCGCGGCACGCTGTTCCTGGGAGCTGGGGTAGAGGTGTACGGCGGGATGATTATCGGGCAGCACGCCAAGGACAACGACCTCGAGGTGAACCCCTGCAAGGGGAAGAAGCTCACCAACGTGCGCGCCTCCGGCACCGACGACGCCATCAAGCTCACGCCGCCGCGTCTTTTGACCCTGGAGCAGGCGCTTGAATTCATCGACGAGGACGAACTGGTCGAGGTCACTCCGGGCTCCATCAGGCTCAGAAAGAAGGAACTCGACCCGACCAGGCGCAAGCGCTCCAACAGAAGCTAGCTGACCCGCGGGTCCCCGAAGCCTTTTGCGCCTTCGGGGACCCCTTTTTTCTGGCCGCCGCCGCGCGGCCGGCCCGTTGCTCGAAACTCCTTGGCAGGGCGGCCGGTCGGCGCCGGGCCAGGAGCCGTAACAGAAAACCATTCCCGTAGCCAATTCCCTTGAAGAGGAGTCGCTTCCATGCCTTTGCGAGCCGTGCTGTATCTTGGTCTCTTCTCCATCCTCTCCCTCCTTGGCGCCTGCGCGTCGACCCCGGCTCCGTTGCGAAGCGCCGAGAGCCATTTCAAGGAAGGGGAGGCCGCCTACGCGGCGCGCAACTACGAGGACGCCATCGCCCAGTGGAAAAAGGTCAGGGAGAGCTACAGCTCGCCCGAGCTGACCACCCAGGCGGAGTTGAAGATCGCCGACGCCCAGTTCGAGAACAAGGCGTTCATCGAGGCCGCCGCGGCCTATGAGGACTTCCGCAAGCTCCACCCGGGGCACGAGAAGGCGAGCTACGCGCTGTACCGGCTCGGCCTCAGCCATTACTTCCAGATCGCCGGCATCGACACGGACCAGACCCCGGTGAAGAACGCCGTCCTCACCCTGAAGGCCTTCCTCGATTTCTACCCCGATTCGCCTTATGCGGCAGAGGTGCGGGAAAAGCTGGCCGATTGCCGGATCAAACAGCTGGAGTACGAAAACTACGTCGGCAACTTCTACCTCAAGACCGGGAAATACGCCTCTGCCATCAAGCGCCTGAGCGAGGCGCTGGAGCGCTTCCCGAAGGAAACGCCCGGGCTGGACCATACCCTCTTTTACCTGGGCAAGGCGCATCTCAAGGCCGGGGAGACGGTGCGGGGCAGGGAGGTGTTGAAGAGGCTCGCGACGCAATTCCCGAACAGCCCCTGGAACGCGGAGGCCGCGAAGCTGTAGCCGGTGGCTGGCGGGCGGTGCTGGCTGGCAAAATGCCGGTGGGTTTGAGCCTTGCGGGACGGTGACGCAAAGGGAGTAAGCGGGCGGGAGCGACTGCCGCTTTCGGCAGAGCGGATAATTCAGGTACGGTGGGCGCTGTATTCGGGCGCCTCCCATGCCACATGATGGCGCGGCGCATGCGGCTTGTTCGAGGCGCTGCGCCCTTTTTTTTGCCGGTACATCCTCTGGTCCGCGGTGCGCCAGGCTGCCATCAGTTCCTCGGCGCTCTCTGCGGTGGCGGCACCGATGGAAAGGCTCAGGGGATGGTCGCCACGCTCGGCGTTACTGTGCGTCAGGGCGAGCTGGAGCCGCTCCATCGCCTCGATCAGCGCGCTTTCGCCCGTATTGGGGAGCAGCGCCGCAAACTCGTCCCCCCCGATGCGCGCGGCCACGTCGTCGCCGCGGAAAGTCCCCCTGAACACCTCTGCCGCCTGTTTCAAGAGCTCGTCCCCGGCTGCGTGCCCGAGTTGGTCGTTGGTTCCCTTGAGCCGGTCCACGTCCGCCATCACGATGCTGACCGGGAATTTCCTCCCCTTCTTGAGCCGGTCCAGTTCCTCGTCGAAGTAGGCCCGGTTGTAGATGCCGGTCAGCATGTCGTGCGTGCTCAGGTGGCGCAGCTTGGTTTCGGAGCGCTTGCGCTCGGAGATGTCCAGAAGGGCTCCGACGACGCCGCCGACCGAGTTGTCCGAATTTCTGAAAACGGCGCTGTAGAAGATGACGTCCCGACGCTCGCCGTCGGCGCAGGTGATGGTCCCCTCGGAGGTGTGCGGCCCGGTGCCGGGGTGGACCGCCTGCTCCCCGCGCGTGTAGAGCGCCGCCAGGTCGGGCGGCAGCAGGTCGTAGACGTTCTTGTTGAGTATCTCACCCCTCTTCAGACCGATCTGCTCCTCGAACGCCTTGTTGCAGCCGAGGTAGAGGCCGTTGGGGTCGTTGTAGAAGATCGGGGTCGGCAGGGTGTCTATCAGCACCTGAATGAAATCCAGCTTGTCCCTGAGTTCCTTTTCGGCCCGTTGGTGCTCCTGGCGCAGGAGAGCCTCGGCGATCTCCCTCTTGATCGCAGGCACCAGTCGCGACAGGTTCCCCTTGAGCAGGAAGTCGTCGGCGCCGGCGCGCATCGCCTCGGCGGCGGCCTCTTCGCCGACCCGGCCGGAGATCATCAGAAACGGCTTGTCGAGCCCCTGCTGTCTCAGGATCTGCAGCGCCTGCAGGCCGCTGAAGCCGGGCATCACGTAGTCGCAGATGACGACGTCCCAAGGGGCGCAGTCGAGCGCCTCGCGCATCTCCTTGGCGCTGTCCACGCGCTGGTACTGGACGTCATAGCCGCCGCTCTCCAGTTCCATGGCGATCAGCTTCGCGTCGTCCGGCGCATCTTCGACTATCAACACCCTGAGCAGATTCTCCATCCAGCTTTATCTCCATGTATGTCGGCGCTCGTGTAATTAATTACAATTGTAAATCATCGAATTTCAATCGCAAACCGGCAGACTGAAAAACACAACAGCGGCATCTATGACAGTAGGGATGTTGACTGCTGAATCAGAAATTTGCGACTGTGCCAGTAACTTGGCTCCCAAAGCTATTGCTGCTCCAGTGGCCGTTGTCCGGACTAGGGGGGTGCTGTCCCGGCTTGAAAGTTACAACGATATCATGGTAAAAAAATAATGCAACAGATGTTGCAGGGCGTCTGTCCGTTTTGAGGGTCGATGGAATTCTTGTCATGAACGCCTGCAAAGGCGAGGGCGGCGCCAGGTAAGTTCGGGAAAACGGCTGCCGGGGCTGCCGGGGGCTGTTTCCCTGCAGGGGAGCGGCAGGGCTCTTTTGCGTTGCGCCTTTTCCGCTGCAACGTGTATAGTTTTCAGGACCGCCGCCGGCCCCCCTGCCCCCCCGATCGCAGCTTCGAAGCGGGGGGGGCGGTGGCTGCCGCGGCAGGAAATTTGAGAGGAGTCTGCATGACTGAGCAGCATTTTTTCGCCACCACCGCTAAGGGTGTGGAAGAGGTCCTCGCCGCCGAGCTGGTAAGACTCGGCGCCCCGGGCGTGACCGTTGAGAGCGGCGGCGTGCGCTTTGGCGGCGGCATGGAGGCCGCCTACCGGGCGAACCTCTGGCTTAGGACCGCGAGCCGGGTGCTGATGCCGCTGGCCGAGTTCGCCTGCGAGAGCCCCGAGCAGCTTTACCAGGGGGTGCGCGGCGTGGAGTGGACCCGGTTCCTCACCCCCGACATGACCCTCGCCGTCGACTGCAACCTGAGGGATTCGGCGCTGACCCATTCCGGCTTCGTGGCGCTGAAGACCAAGGACGCCATCGTCGACGAACTGCGCGACCGGCTGGGGAGCCGCCCCAACGTAGACACCAAGGACCCGGACCTCAGGGTGAACGTCAGGCTGTTCAGGAACCGCTGCACCGTGAGCCTCGACTGCTCCGGCACCCCCCTGGACCGGCGCGGTTACCGCCTCGACAGGCACGAGGCGCCGCTCAAGGAAAACCTCGCCGCGGCGCTCGTGGAGCTCTCCGGCTGGGACGGCAGCGTGCCGCTAGTGGATCCCATGTGCGGCACCGGCACCATAGCCATAGAGGCGGCGCTCAAGGCGCTGCGCATCCCTCCCGGGCTGTTGCGCGCGGGCTTCGGGTTCCAGCGCTGGCTCGGCTTCGACAGGCCGCTTTGGGAGCGCCTGGTCGACGAGGCGCGCCGGGGGATGCTGGCCGCCCTGCCCGCTCCGGTGCTCGGCTCCGACATCTCGCACTCGGCCATCGCCATGGCCAACGAGAACGCGCGGCGCGCCGGGGTCGTGGAGCAGGTCCGCCTCTGGCGCGGCGAGATCGCCGAGCTTGCCCCGCCCCCCGGACCGGGGATACTGATCTGCAACCCCCCCTACGGCAAGAGGCTGGGCGAGGAGGAGGCGCTCAGACCGCTCTACAAGGAGATCGGGGACGTCCTGAAACAGCGCTGCAAGGGGTACACGGCCTACCTCTTCACCGGGGACCTGGAGCTTGCCAAGTCGGTGGGGCTCAAGGCGACCAGGAGGATCGTGCTTTACAACGGTCCCATCGAGTGCCGGCTCCTCAAGTACGAGATGTATTAGCGGGCGCCCTTGTCATTAAAAAATCGGGCTTGACACGCTAATGCTTTTAACCTATAGTTTAATTTCGCTTTTCGGGCCTATAGCTCAGTTGGTTAGAGCTACCGGCTCATAACCGGTCGGTCCCAGGTTCGAGTCCTGGTGGGCCCACCACCTCTACAATTAGGATGATGTGGGGATGCCCTTAAAGCACCTGGTCAGACGAAAAAATACACGTAAAGTGGGGAAAAAGAGTGCACACCAAGCGGTTGCACTCTTTTTCTTTTGTGTGCGATGATTACTCCAAGAGTTTCAGATATAGTTGGAATCACTAGTAAAATCGCCCCAAGCGAACTTGCGGAATCCTGGGATAACGTGGGGCTGCAGCTGGGCGACCCTGTCAGCCAGGTCTCCCGGATCATGGTGGCCCTCGATCCCGGCAGCCCCGCCGTCGAGGCCGCCGTCGAGGCCAGCTGCCAGCTTTTGATCACGCACCACCCCTTCTTCTTCACCCCTCTGAAAAAGATCTCGGCGGCGGACGAAACCGGCCGCCTTGCCATACGTGCCCTGAAGAACGACCTCGCCATCATCTCCCTGCACACCAACTACGATATCGCCCCGGGGGGGGTGAACGATCTTCTGGCCGAGCGGCTGGATGTTCAGGGGGCGCTGCCGCTCAGGGTGACCGGCGCCGAGGAGCATCTCAAGCTGGCGCTGTTCGTCCCCCATGGTTTCGAAGAGCAGCTGCTCGACGCGCTCACCCCGTTCATGGCGCCTTTTGGCAACTACCGGGACTGCTCCTTCCAGGCGGAGGGGGTGGGGAGGTTCACGCCGCTTGCCGGCGCCGATCCCTTCGTCGGCACCATCGGCGTGCGGCACGAGCAACGAGAGAGCCGCCTGGAGTTTTTGCTGCCCAGCGAGCGGCTCAGCGCGGCGCTTGCGGCCCTCAAGAAGGCCCATCCCTACGAGGAACCCGCCTACGACATCTACCCGGTGCTGAACCGCGGCGCCGCGCGCGGGCTGGGGAGGATCGGGACGCTCTGCGAGCCGACCACTGCCGGCGTCTACGCCGCCCTGGTCAAGGAGCGCCTCGGCGCCGCCGGCGTGCGCCTGGTGGGCGAGCCGGGTCGGCGCGTGAAAAAGGTGGCGCTTTGCGGCGGCAGCGGCGCCTCGCTCATCCATGAGGCCGCCCGCAAGGGGGCCGACATCCTGGTGACCGCAGACCTGAAATATCATGAAGCGCGCGAGGCGCAGGCCCTGGGGCTCGCCGTCCTCGACGCGGGGCACTTCGCCACCGAGCTCCCCATGGTCCGGGGGCTGGCGCAGGCGCTGGAGCGCGCATTGGCAGCAAAGAGGTTCGAGACGGAGGTTGTGGCATATCAAGGAGAGCGGGAGCCTTTCAGCTTCTGGTAGGCGGTCCGTTCTGATGTTCATAAATAAAAGGCGTTGGGGAGGCAGATTTTGCGTAACAACTTGAAGTCGTTGTACGAATTGCAGGAGATCGACCTGCGGATTGACGGTCTGGATGGCGAGAAGGGGCAGCTTCTGGGTGAGGCTCAGGCCCTGGAGGCGAAGCTGGCCGAGGCGCGCGAGAAGATCGCGGCCCGTCGTGAGGAGGCCCTGACACTGGAAGCGGACAAGGCCGGGCTGGAGGCGAGCCTTGCCGCCGAAACCGAGAAGATCGCCACCTCGGAGTCGCATCTCAAGGAGATCAAGACCCAGAAGGAGTATCAGGCGGTCTCCAAGGAGATCTCCGGGGCCAAGAAGCTGATCGCCGAGCTGGAAGACCAGATCCTGCAGAAGATCAACGCGATGGAGGAGATCTCGGCCGAGGTAGCGAAGAAGCAGGACGACCTGACCGCGCTGGAGGAAAACGTCGCGCTCCAGCAGGGCGAGGTGCAGCGCCGGGTCGAGAGCCTCGACTCGGGGATCGCCGCGGACGTCGCCACGCGGGAGCAGACGGTGAAGGGGCTTCCCGCCTCGGTCATGAAGCGCTACGCGCGGCTGCGCGACCAGCGCCGGGGCGTGGCGGTCGTCGAGGCCAGGGAAGGGAACTGCATGGGGTGCAACATGCACCTGCCGCCGCAGCTCTACAACACCCTGTTCCGCGCCGATGACGTGATCACCTGCCCGCATTGCCAGCGCATCCTGGTCATGCGGCAGGAAGTGGCAGGGAACTAGAAACAGGTTGGAAACCGTTCAGGGTTCTTCGCGGCACGCCGCGGCGCAAGGGCATCCGCCCGCGCGCTGGGGTCAAGGCGCCGAGGCGGGACCTGGAGCGGCCTTTGCAGTTTGGCTGAAGTAGACCAGATGGCCGCCGCCCTCCGAAGCTTCGGCGCAGGAGGGGGGAGGAAAGTCCGGGCTCCACAGGGCATGGTGCTGGATAACGTCCAGCGGGGGTGACCCCAGGGAAAGTGCCACAGAGAGAAGTCCGCCTGCCAAAACCCTGGCGACAGGGTCCCTCGTAGCTTAGGCGAAGACGGGAGGCAGGTAAGGGTGAAAGGGTGAGGTAAGAGCTCACCGGGTCCGACGGCGACGCCGGATGCCAGGTAAACCCCACCAGGAGCAAGACCAAATAGGGAAGCGTTAAGGACGGCCCGTCCGTGCTTCCGGGTT
>Ga0209317_1000188_pt1 | contig 84450 bp, 101 predicted proteins | sample RifGroB2_FD_183994 | JGI IMG/M metagenome (GOLD analysis project Ga0209317, IMG submission 183994) | Soil microbial communities from Rifle, Colorado, USA - Groundwater B2 (SPAdes) (version 2) | ecosystem: Environmental > Terrestrial > Soil > Unclassified | place: Rifle, Colorado | collected...
AATTGATGTGCTGTGAATATCTCATATGAAGGGTATTAAATGTCTTTGCAAGGGAATCGCTTTCCATAGGCACAGCTATGAAGTGCACATGATTGCTCATGAGACAGTAGCCCCATATCTTCAAAGCATATTTTTTACTATACATTTGCAACCATTCCAGATACTGGATGTAATCGGCATCGTTTTCAAAGACCATCTGTCGGTAATTACCCCGCTGAGTAATATGATGGGGCAATCCGACTGCAACCGTCCTTGCTATTCGTGACATGTGCTAATAGTAAAGTAGTCCTTATGTTTTGTCAATAAAATGGTCGCTGTCCCTATTTATGATTCGATTTTGGCTAAAACGAGGGCGGCAATCTCGTCATTGGCTGCCAATTGCGCTAAACCGATTACCGACAGAGCACTGATTATCTCTGAAAAACTGAGAACTTCTTCAACTTCGTCGGGAGAATAGTTTGGTTCAATGCCGTCACTCGTGTTCCAGCGCTGTATGTGCAGACCTCCAGTATGCGTATAGGCACACATGGAGTGCCAGCTTTGACTTTTGATCTGTGAAAGTATTTTTTCAGAGAAACCGGGTGTCTGCTCTATAGTGCAAAGCAGTTCATCTATTTTGGGAGGTTCCCATTTGGGATCAGAAATGAATTTTTCGATCTGTATGTCATTTGCACAGAGTGCGAGCCATGTACCGCGAACGTATGCCTCGAACTCAAGACGTAAAAGAGCGAAACAAGATGCGTAAAGTCGATTTTCAAGGAGAAGAACTATTGCGTGGTGATGATCTTGAGCAATCGCGTAGCATGCGCCTGCGGTTCTGTTTCTATTATTCGCGGGCAATGCCTGTTCATGAACAGATTGACGTAACCATTCGACAAATTCGCCCGCCTTGCGAATGCGCTCAGGTGTCAGCATGATGTCCATTGTCAAACCTCCGTCTATGGGGTTAATACGATGAGTCTGAAATATAACGAGGCAGTTAAGCCGCGCTTCGTCGGCTCGATCTTCTGGTTGGGTCAGTTCTTTTTATTTTTCACATTCGGTTGCTTTATAGGGAGAGATGGTTTTGGATTCTCAGTTGTATTTGTGTTTGTCTGTTGTGACTTCAATTGTGGTGCCGATTGTTGTGGTGCTGCTGTACTGGGATCGCTTTTGATAAAATTACCGAGAAGGTAATTTGTAAAAAACATAAGAGTTCCACTAAGCACGCCAATAAGCACGCCTACGTATACTTTTTCTCGGTTGTTTATCCAGAAGGTGTTGAATGCTGATTTCTTTGGGCGGAAGTAGATAATGATTTTATACCAATGAGCGCGAACACCGGGAGGATATTTCCGTGGAGCATCAGTCCATCCTTTCTGGTAAAGGTCAATAGCTTCTGAAAACATAACTATTTTCCCTTGCTTTAGAGGATGGTATACCCAGGTCTTAAAATCGCGGAGAGGTTCAAGGCAGAACCACTCTTGAACAAGTGATAGTTCTTTTTTGCGAAAGGCATATTGAGTTACCTTATCTTTTACTTTATTTCGGCCCAGGGCATCAAGCTCTGTAAAGAATTTAATTTTATCAACCATGACGATGAATCCTTTTGTTTTTGACTTCAAATACGTTGAGCCGTTTGTCGGGCTCGAACTGCTAGTTGGACAAATCCAACGCGAAGATGACCCACGGGCGTAGCCCGTTGGTGTCGATCTTTCTGGTTAGGAGTAGTGCATGAAGTTATTAATTCGAGCTTGTATATTATTCTTCATAGTTACAATCTGGCATGGCAATGAAGCTGTTGCTTTCGACGGAATACTCAGAGCAAACATGCAAAACATGGCCACCCTTGAAAATGTCAGAATAACGAACGATGGCGTAATAAAACAGCCTGTATCTTTTGGAAAGAACATCTTCGATTTCTCTGTCGTAAATGGTCGTGGAAACATTGTCGAAGGGTATCGGCTCTTTTCCGATTATTGCAATACCCTGATGAGTGTCTTTTTTAAATTCAGCAGTAGTGTAATTATGGGGAGTTTGGGCGACGCGGAAGACGCAGGCTTGAGAAACATTATAAGCGGGAGATTGTCCCATGTTATTAACGAAAAGCTTCAATGTAATTGGCAGTCCTTTTTTAATGGGTTGGAAAGTAATGGAACCTGGAACAATATAGGCCCGAAGCTGTCTATTCGCGGTGTCTTTAGCAATATCGACTTGCCACCAAGTGAAAACAGCAGCAACTATAGAGGTAACGAGGGCCAAAATCGCTATTGGTCGAGCGTATGGATCGTTATCTTTGTGGCAGATATTATTGTCGCGTGGTTCGTTTTTGGATGGTACTTCCGGACCCATAGCGATCTCTTTATCGTTTATATCTTGATTATTTGGTTTGTCGGGGCCTATGCTTTTCATAATTTTTTAAAAACCATTTATCCGATTTAATGCGGCAGTTAAGCCGCTGCGAAGCAGTCGGTCTTGAACTCCTGGTTCTCCCGAAGCGGAGCGAGGGAAACCAGAGTTCACGGCTTAACTGCCGCATTCTCACCGAGCGAAGCGAGGTGAGAACCAGTTATTATCTAGTTACAGTACAATAGCAGAAAGATTTTATCCGGTCAATAGCTATTGAAGGAAATCTTGACATATCTGCTACATATCATTATACTTTCCAAATGACTAATATGCTTTTTCTGATATTAGTCATATTCTAATTCTATGCAACCTATACCAAGTGATATTTTGACTGAATTCGATGCCGTTCTGAAAAAAACATAGTACTAATTCAGATGCTTTTAAGGACTATAACCGCATTTACCCCTCCAAATCCGAAGGAGTTTATAATCGCAATTCTGATTTCGGAAATGGTGGAGGGAAGGCTGTATAAGAAGTACAGGATTTATGAGAAGGCGATAGCGTTATAGCGTAAAGCTTCGAGCTGCAACCTGTATCCTCACCTCGACCGAGTGTTCCTGACGATCATTAACGAGGGGAACAGCCTTGTCGTGTCGCTCAACGCCATCGATGGTCACACTTGTCTCGCCGATCATCTTATTATTGGCGACGGGCGTTTGCCGGACAGTGATATGATAGAGAGTTTCTCTGTATCGGTAATGCACCGTGTACGTGTCCCAATCCGCAGGGAGGCACGGCTCCAAACGCAGTTTATCTACTTCAAGCCTCAGCCCCAGTAGTGATTCCACGATAAGCCGGTACATCCAGCCGGCCGATCCGGTGTACCATGTCCATCCACCGTGGCCGATGTGCGGCGAGACCGCATATACGTCGGCTGCGACAACATACGGTTCTACTTTATAGGTTTCAATTCCCTCCGGAGTTTTCCCGTGGCCCACCGGGTTGATTATTGCCAGCATTTCCCACGCGCGCCGGCTGTCGCCCAATGCAGCGAATGCCATCGCTGTCCAGATCGCCGCATGAGTGTATTGTCCGCCATTTTCCCTGACGCCCGGGACGTACCCCTTTATATAGCCGGGATTCAAATTCGACTTATCGAAGGGCGGGTCAAGGAGCCGGATCAGGCTATGGTCCCGTCGAACGAGGCGCTTATCCACTGCCTCCATTGCCATGGCTGAGCGTTCGGCATCTCCGGCGCCGGAGAGAACAGACCAGCTTTGCGCAATGGAGTCGATTTGGCATTCGGGATTACTTGCCGAGCCGAGCGGCGAGCCGTCATCGAAAAAAGCGCGGAGGTACCACTCACCGTCCCAGCCATTCTGCTCGATGTTCCGGCGCAGTTGGGCCGCCTCTCTCCGGCAGCGTTCGGCAAAGGGCAGGTCTTCATGCAGGCGTGCAATTTCAGTGAACCGCATAAGCACTTCATAAAGGAAGAATCCCAACCAGACGCTTTCGCCTTTGCCGTGTTCGCCCACCATGTTCATGCCGTCGTTCCAATCACCCGATCCGATAAGCGGCAGACCGTGTTCGCCGAGGCTGATGCCCCTCAGAATGGCCCGCACACAGTGATCGTACAAACCGGACGTTTGCTCAGACCGAACGGGAAGATCATAATATGAGTCCTCATCAGTGTTTACCGGGCGGCCATCGAGGAAGTGGACGGGTTCATCCAATACCCCGGTGTCCCCGGTGGTCAGAACGTAGCGGCAGGCAGCCAACGGCAACCAGAGGAAATCGTCCGAACAGTGTGTGCGCACGCCCCGGCCTGACGGAGGATGCCACCAATGCTGAACATCACCTTCCTTGTATTGATGGGCCGCGCACAGGAGAAGATGCTCACGCGCGAGGCCCGGGTCTGCGTGGATGAGAGCCATCACGTCCTGCAACTGGTCGCGGAAACCTAATGCGCCCCCCGACTGGTAATATCCGCTGCGGGCCCAAAGACGGCACGCGAGAGTTTGGTACAGGAGCCAGCCATTGGTCAGGATATTAACGGATTGGTCGGGTGTTTCCACGTGCACTGCGCTAAGCGTGTGGTTCCAGTACTGCCACACCGCTTCGAGCACGGCGCGCGCGGCAGCAGGTCCCCGGAAACGACGCAGCAGTTTGCCGGCGTCATCGGCATCTCGCCCTGCGCCGAGCCTGAAGATGATCTCGCGCTCTTGTCCGTCGGCCAACTCGAATGGGACCTGGATAGCGGCGCAGGGATCCAAAGCGGTCCCAACCTTGCCGGAGAGGCGCGAGCGGGTCATTGAGGCCGGATTCCGAAGCGTGCCGTTGCGGCCGAGGAATTCAGTTCTGTCGCCGCTTAAGGTCCGGGGCGCATCGTCCACATCGAAGAAGGCAATCCGGTCGGCGAACTCCGTGTTGTAGGAGTTCCGCGCAAAGAGCGCTCCGCTGTTCGGATCAACTTCGGTAATCACATGCATTGCTGTTTTGGGCCTCAGATCTCCAAGCACCCATTCCACGTATCCGGTGGCGGAGAGCCGGCGCGATCTACCCGACTCGTTTCGTATTTTCAGCACAGCGAACTTGATCGGTGCATCGGGAGCAACGTAAACCCACATCTCCGAGCGGATGCCGCGCTCCGTGTGCTCGAAGGCGCTGTAGCCGAATCCGTGTCGTGTGACGTAAGGTGTTGCCCCGCGGCCGGGCAGCGGCGTGGGGGACCAGAAGTGGCCGCGCTCTTCATCGCGGATGTAAAACGCCTCTCCGCCCGAATCGCTCACGGGATCGTTCCCCCATGGAGTGAGACGGAACTCGTGGGCATTCTCGCTCCATGTGTAGGCAGTGCCGCTCTCTGAGATGACAGTCCCGAAGTGAGGATTTGCCAGCACATTTACCCACGGCGCCGGTGTTACCTGCCCGTGCGTTGTCGTAATGATGTATTCGCGGCCGTCAGGCGTGAATCCGCCCAGCCCATTGTAGAACGTCAGATCGTGGCGAGGCAACGCGGCGATTGCCAAGGGTTCGGAGATGTGGGTTCGGGTCGGTGTAAGGAGCGGGATGAGCGCTCCCACAGGGCCGCGACGGTTGATCTGCTCCGCCAGCGTTCCCCGGCTGTCGGTGATGATGGCGCGAGCCACGGTTTGGAGCAGGATGCGGTCCTCGTTCGATATCTGGTCCGCAGGTCTTACGAAAATGCCGCCTGGTTGATCTGTCACGTTGGCTTCGACGCCTGCGGCAATGAGCCCCATGATCTGGTCTTGCAGAAGTTGCCGGTAACCGGCGTGATCTTCGTTCCAGATCACAAGGTCCACCGCCAGTCCTTTTAAGCGCCAGTATGCGTGGGCCTGTACGAGTTGGCGCACAAGGTCGATATTGGCCGGATCTTCAATCTGCAGCAGCACGATCGGCAAATCGCCCGAAATGGAGTAGCCCCACAGACCGGATTGCCCCCTGAGGTTGTTGATGATGACGCCCGGTTCGGCGCGCAGCGAAGAATTGGCATAGATCACAGAGCCGGCAAGGTGTCCATAGAGTTGCGCATCGGCCTCTGTGGCATTGATCTGCCGCAGGAGCACCTGGCTATGTGTCCACGCCAGTTCGAAGACACGATCCGCAAGACGCCGGTCCTGGTATTTCTCCACAAGGCCCAGGCAGGCGTCGCGGGTTTCGCCGATGCCGGAGACAATATTGATCGTTGCCGATTCTTCCGGATCGAGGGTTATCCGATACCGTACAGCGACAATCGGATCGAGCACTGAGCCTTGGCTGCCCGAGAGCGCCCCCGTAAAAAAACCGGCTGCCCCGCTCATGGCTTGTGGATCGGCGATCGTGTTCCCACGGCCGATAAACTGCATGCGGTCGGTCTCATAGGAAGCCTCTCCGACATTTGCCCCGTGCACGGCCATGAGATGGAACATCCATGGCGATTGCTCCTCCATGGAGCGGGGACGACGGGTGCAGAGGATCGCCTGCCTATGGTGAATGATCTCGGTTTGAACAAAGAGATTGCTGAACGCCGGATGCAGCGCATCCGCAGTAGGCGATGCGAGAACTACTTCCGCGTAGCTCGTGGCATCGATCTCTCTGCGCGTCCGGGCATGATTGGTGATGGTGATCCGGCGCAGTTCGATATCATCTTCGGGTGAAACAGCTATCTCGGTATGTGTGTCAAAGTCGTGGTCCCGGCGACGAAACTCCGCTTTCGCGTCAGAAAAAATCGCTTCGTAATTATTAGATTGATTGGCGGATCGTTTGAGCGTCGGCTGATATGCGGTTGACCAGAACTCTCCGCTTGTCACGTCGCGGAGGTAACAGAACGTGCCCCAGTTGTCGCAGGTGCTGTCTTCGCGCCAGCGTGTCACTGCGATGTCTTTCCAGCGGCTGTAACCGCTTCCCGCATTCGTAATCATCACGTGGTATCTGCCGTTGGATAATAACTGCACTTCAGGGAGCGGCGTATCAGGGCTGCTGAAAACACGCACCGGCATATCCGTACCGCTGGAGACCCCCTGTATGTCGGAGATTTCGGCGGTGTGCGAATAAAACGCCGTGGCCTTCGGCACCCGCTCATGGAGCAGCAGCATGGTTGCCTGAAACACCGGGTCCGACTCGAATCGCTTCTGCATAGGACGGTCCAGGAGCAGATAGGCAAAAGAGAGCAAGCTCATTCCAACGTGATGTGCCATGAAGGAGCGGACCACGGCGCTCGAATGTCCGCGCGGCAGGCGTGAAGGTGTGTAGTCGATAGCTTCATAGAAGCCATATTTTCCTTCAAACCCTTCATCGGAGAGTCGCTGCAGATTCAGGCACGCTTCCTCGGGCGCCACCATCAGCGCGAGCGCCGAGGCATAGGGCGCAATTACCAGATCCCCGGCGAGACCGCGTTGGAGTCCCAGGCCGGGCACGCCAAAAGCGCGGTACTGGTAGTTAAGATGGACGTCGATCATATTGTAGCCGGATTCCGAAATGCCCCAAGGCACAGCGCGCTTTTTCCCGTATTCGATCTGCCGGGCCACTGCCGCCTTATAGGTCCGGTCGAGCAGTGTGTTTTCATACGTCGGCATCACCAGAAGCGGCATCAGGTACTCGAACATCGATCCGCTCCACGAAAGGAGAACCGGCTCTCCACTCGTAGTGGTGAGCAGCCGCCCCAGGGTGAACCAACTCTCCTGCGGCAGTTGTCCCTGCGCAATCGCCGTGAAATTGCACAGTCTCGCTTCCGAAGCAAGCAAATCGTAATAACCCGCGTCCTGCCGGCGTTCACCGACATTGTACCCGATGGTCAATAGCCGGCGCTCCTTGTCGAACAGGAAGTCATATTCCATGCGGCTGAGTTCAACCGATTGCAATGCAAGCCGTTCGATAGCCGCGATCCTCTCAATGGCGCGTTGGTTGCCAAGTCCTGCCAGTTCGCGAAGCGTCGGTATTTCATCGATGCCGAGATCTGTCGATGGGGCGAGAAAGGTCAACTCGTTGAGGGCGGCCCGGCATTGACCGGCAAAGGCGCGCGCCCACCACGCGGCCTGATTATCGGGGCCTGCGCTATCAGTATCGAGGGCATTGACACCGGCGACCACTTCCTCGGCGGACGTTGTTAGTTGCTCAAGGCACAGCCGGGCAGCCACGAGAGTAGCTGGCGGGGACTTGAGCGCGGACTTCAGATGCTTATGCAGTTGAGCAAGCCCCGCCGGAGCGGCGCTCCCCGAATCGTCTCCGGTTCCGGCGTCCGCGAGAATCCCCACGAGAATCATTAATGTATCACTGAGGCCGTCAAACAATTTCTCTCCCAGAATCTTTCGATCGGGAAGTTCGAGCAGACCCGGCCGCAAGGTCAGCAGATGACCGGCAAGATTCCCGCTGTCCACCGTAGAAATATAGAGGGGCAGCAGCGGTCTCAGGGAGTGTGTGTCGTACCAGTTGTAGAAGTGGCCCCGGTATCGTTCCAATTTTTTCATTGTGTGTAATGCATTCTCCGTGCATTTGATGAGCTGTCCCGTTGAAATATAGCCGAAGTCGTGAGCGGATAAATTTGCGAGCAGTGCAAGGCCCATGTTGGTCGGCGAGGTGCGATGCGCAACTGCGGCAACGGGATGCTCCTGATAGTTATCCGGCGGCAGCCAATTATCTTCCGGGTCGATGAAGGTCTCGAAGAACGCCCAGCTCTTTCGTGAAAGCTTCCGGAGAAAGAGGGCCTGGTCAGCAGACAGCCTTGCTCCGCGGCGAGCGAGCGGTCGGCTGATCCACCACGCGATAGCGGGGGAGGCAAACCAGAGGCCCAGTATAGGCACGGCCGTTGCTAAAGCAGCCGACTCCGAAATTATGAGACAGATCACTGCGGCAGCGGAAAGAACAGGGGCGATCCACATTGTCCGATAAGAGGCGGCGAGGTCTACACGGCTATTACGCCCCGTGCCGCCGGATGGATTCCATTCAAGCAGCCGCCTGTGTGTTACAAGCAGCCGCCATGTTGTGCGTACAATCGCGTCCATAGTGAAGAACGCCTCGTAGGGGAGACAGACGAGAGTAAATGCCGCCTGCGCGAAGTGCCTGCGCGTAGAGCGCACTACGGCAGCGAGGTGCTGTCCCGTAAGCACATCGCCCGGCTTCTGAAACACGTTCAGGACAGAGGCAATCAAAGAAGGAATCAGGATGATGCCGATCACCGATAAGGTCCAGAACCAGGCCGATGACAAGATTGTCCAGCCCAGCAGCAACAGCAGTGTCAACGCCGAAGGCACAAGACTACGCCGAAGGTTGTCGAAGATCTTCCATTGGGACAGTCCGGAGAGCGGATTTTTCTGAAGGCACGCATCGGGATCGGAACCGGGCACACCCGACAGCAGCCACCGCGCAATCTGCCAATCCCCGCGAATCCAGCGGTGCCGGCGGCTCACATCCGCGCTGTAGCGAGACGGATATTCCTCGTACACCATTATATCGCTCAACAGCCCCGCCCGTGCATAACACCCTTCCAGAAGATCGTGGCTGAGGATCCGGTTCTCGGGGAAGCGTCTGTTAAGCGCCCGCTCGAATGCATCAACGTCATAGATGCCCTTGCCGATGAACGAGCCTTCACGGAACATGTCCTGGTAGACATCGGAAACAACGCGTGTATACGGATCGATGCCCGGCTCGCTCCCGCACATTCGCGCATACCGTGACCGGTTCGTGCCGGGCAGGCTCACATCGACCCGTGGCTGAAGGATGCCGTACCCCTCACCGACACGATGTTTGCCTTCGTCATAGCGCGCACGATTCAGCGGATGCGCCATGGCACCAACAAACTGCCGCGCCGAATCGCGGGGCAGTTGAGTATCCGTGTCAAGGGTGATCACATACTTCACGTTCGATAAGACTCCCGTTTCACCCGCAATAAGAGAAAATTGCTCCCCTGAGACACTCTTTGCCCCGCTGCGCAGAAGGGAATTTAAATCCGCAAGCTTCCCTCGCTTGCGCTCGTACCCCATCCAAATCCGCTCCTGAGGATTCCATCTGCGCGGGCGATGAAAAAGGAAAAAAATGTCGTTTTTTAAACTCTTATACTTTTCATTCAGATCTTCGATCCGCTGCCGGGCCAGCAGCAACAGCGATCCGTCCTCCGGCAGCATTTCCTCGGCCGCGTCTCTAAAATCAGTCAGCAGGCCGAAGTGCAGGCTGTCGTCCCGATTTGCAAGGAACCGGACTTCAAGAGCTTCTATCAGGTCTTCTATATTCTGAGTGTTTGTGAGCATAGTCGGGACCACGACCAGAGTGCGCAATTCCGGCGGAATTCCCTTGGAGAAGTCCATTCGAGGCAGCGGGTGCGGCGTTGCCAGCAAAGTCACCAGCCAGTTTACCAGCGCTATCGCCAAATGACTTGAGCACAGAAGCGAGAGCATACCGATCAGCCCGAGTGCCCAACCATGTAGCCCACCGGCATGCGCCTTTACCAGTAGGCTCCCGCTGAAGATCATTGTCATAAGCATGATCGTGCCTATGTACAGCAGCAAAGGAAACCGTGAGCTCAATTTTCGAAGGGCATCAGAAACAGATAAGCGCACTTCTGCTGACTGCTCAAGCTGCGCCAATCCCTTGTCTATCAGGTAAAAACCGACATGTGCCGCGCGATCGTCAGTGCCATTTCTGGTTGCACCTTCACGCGCAAGCCGAAGCGCCTCGCGCGCTACTTCGCTCTCGGACAGCCGGCCGTTCTTAGCTATCTTTTCCACGACATGGCGGTAGCGGTCACGGGTTGAGAAATCCATCTTGCCGTAAACTCCGCCTGTGTCCTCACGCAGGGTCTTCTCCACAGTGCTCATCGTCTCCACGAACTCGCGCCAGTCCATCGCGCCAAGGGAACGGAGGCTGCCGATGCTGTTGCTCATCGAGACCTGATCAGCGGCCTGTTGCTGGGTCTCCGACTGCACTAACTGCTTGATTGTCAGGCCGCACTCGGAGAGGCGCTGCTCAATCCAGGTGAGCGGCATTGCCAAAGCCGGACCCTGCCCCTGCAATCGGCGCGTTAATTCCGCAACAAACGAACTCACCATGGGCGGGTCCGAACGCGCCATGTCCGCGATTACCAGAATAAGGCCTTTCGGGTCATTCCCTGCAATCTCCGTCATCTGGTCCGCCCAATAATCGGCGAGGTTCCGGTCGATCCGGTCAACGGCGATCCGGGCTGCAACGCGTCGAAGATTCTCGATCAGCGCCAGGCGCAACATGATGGGGATTGCCCATAATTCGCCCAGCTTCAGGGAGGTGATTGTCTGGTAGGCTGCCACGAAACTGCTGAGGCTTTCCGGGTCTACCCGCCCATCGCCATGTGAGATCGTCTCCAGCGCAATGTCGTAAACGCGCGGAAGACCGGCCGATGGACCATTCAGCAGTCGAGGCAGTTCCCGGCTGTAACCCTTCGGCAAGTGTCTCCTGGCAGTGCGAATCTGCTCTTCAATAAGATAGAAGTTATCGAGCAGCCATTCTCCGGCCGGCGTAATACGGCGGGGCGCCTTAATAGCCTCAGTCAAGAGATTACGGACTTCGAGCAGCACGCCTTCATTATCAGCCAGCCGCGTCAGAAGCCGGTTCTGTGCATGTTTCAGCCCCAACTTGTGCTGACCTGCCAGGGTCTTACCATGCTGATCCATCTGATTGCTGCTGAACAGTTCCGACCGCAGCGGCGGCTCAGTGACGGCGCACTTTTGTATCCGGCTGTTTTTGCGGAACCCCGCCCACAAATGGGACAGGTCCCCTATGATGCTTTTGCTGCTTATCTTCAAGTTCGAGGTCTCCTTCTGAGAAAGACTTTTGCATGGAGGGACTAAAAATCAATAACTGTTTTGAGTTTATTTAATGTTTCAGAAAGCTCATCTTCAGAAATCCTTGCTTTCTTTTTTGCGCCACGCGCCTTCCAATCAAGGCTTTTCACCTGATCAGCAAGGATGACGCCGCTGACCTTCAGGTTGTCCTTAATCGGAACTTCAAATGGATACCCCTTTGACTGGGTAGTTATGGGACAGCAAACCATGAGCCCAACCCTGCCGTTATAAGCTGAAGGCGACAGGACAAGAACAGGGCGGACTCCTGCTTGTTCATGTCCCGCCTGCGGATCAAGGTTAATCCATACAACATCACCCCGATCAGGGATAAAGCTCATTAAAGAGCTTCCTTGCCGACTGGCCGGCCGGTGTCAAATTCGGAATGAATGTTAGCCTTTGTTACCCCGGCAAGAAGTTCTTTGAGGGAATATTCTTTTTTCACCGGCGTAATAATTATCTGTTTATCTCTGAGGCTTATCTCTACACTTGAATTTTCTTCGATCCCGCACTCCGTACCGATGACTTTAGGGATTCTTACTGCAAGACTGTTTCCCCATTTCAGGGCCTTCGTCAACATTGTCCACCTCCTGAATACTGTGACAAGTTAAGTATAAACAATGTAGATACATGTGTCAATAGTCAATAACCTGACCCGCGCCGTTGCGTTTTGTTAGTGAGACTTTTTTTCTTTTTTCAATTGTCTTTTCTCTTTAAGTGTGTGCTGTGGTTTTTTCTTTTCGCTTGCTTTTTTCTTGTCTTTTTCTTTACTCATTGTATACCTCCTTTATTGATAGCAGTATCGTTTATTCCTCCGGGGTTTTCAACAGGACAATATAAAATAATAAATAGGGACAGCGACCATTTATTTGAATAATTTTCCTCGTTATCCCATTTAAAAGTTTTCGCTATTTGTGGATATAGGCGTTCAGCCCGATTGTTAATGGTTTCCCGTCTACCATGCAGGATGTTTTTATATTGCCTCTTGTGCTGGCTACTACAAGCGTTTTCCCGGATGCGCTTGGCGTTGGCTTTTCCAGGTCGCAAGTGATAATAAGTTTATTCCCTTCGATCTTCGCTTCAATTGCCATGTCTGTCACCTCAGCGTATTGGCGCCCCATTTTAATACCTCTTCGTGCAAGTAGGTACTATTCAGTATAGATGGTTTGGCAAATAATGACAATCAGATGTACTGAACCATTACAGGGCATGTAACGCCAAAGTGATAATGTCCTAATATACCAAAATGAAAATGTCCTATTTAGAGACTGTTAAACTGTCTGATTTAAGAGGAGGACAGGATGGCAGGAAAGGACATAATCATGGTAAGGCAGAAGGAATTAAAGCGGTTGCATGTAATACAGAGGGTATTGGAAGGAGAGCTAACGGAGGTTCAGGCATCAGAGATGCTTTCATTAAGTGAGCGACAGATAAGGCGGATAGCAAAGAGGATACGGGAAGAAGGCAACAGTGGGATAGTTCACAAATCAAGGGGAAAGGAGTGCAAGAGGAAGTTGCCTAAGAAGCTCATAGAGCGTGTGGTATATCTGTATCAGCATAAATATGAGGGATTTGGGCCGACGCTGTTTTGTGAGAAGCTCTCAGAGACAGAAGACATACAAATCAGTGATGAGACAGCGAGGAAGTGGCTGATAGAGGCTGGGCAGTGGAAGAAAGCAAGAAAGCGCAGAACGCACCGGCAGTGGCGGCCCCGGAAAGGACATTGCGGGGAGATGGTGCAAATGGACGGCTCTCATCACAACTGGTTTGAAGACAGGGCGACTAAGTGCGTGCTCATGGCATATATAGACGATGCGAGCGGCAGAGTCTACGGCAGATTTTATGAGTATGAAGGAACGATACCGGCGATGGACAGTTTCAAGAGATACATCAGGAGATACGGCATACCAATGAGCATATATTTTGACAGGCACACAACCTACAAGTCTCCGTCTGAGCCGTCTATAGAGGATGAAATAAACGGCACTGAACCTTTGAGCGAATTTGGCAGGGCATTGAGGGAACTTAATGTAGAACTCATCCATGCTTATTCACCACAGGCGAAAGGACGAGTAGAAAGGCTGTTTGCAACGCTACAGGACAGACTGGTAAAAGAACTCCGAATCAGAGGCATCAGCACGATAGAAGAAGCGAACATATTTCTGGAGAAAAGTTATTGGGCTGACTTTAACAAAAGGTTTATGGTCAAAGCGCAGTACAAAGAAGACATTCATAGGGCTGTGATCAAGGGGCTGAATCTTGACAAGATATTATGCATACGGACGGAGCGGACGGTACGTAATGACAACACCATAGCGCACAACTCAAAGCTTTATCAGCTTAAAGAGGCATTCTCTAAGAAAGCAAAAATAGTCGTACAAGAGCGCGTAGACGGCTCGATGATAATAACGCATCAGGAGGTGAGGATAAAATACAAAGAGATAGACAATAGGCCGGAAAAAGTGCAGCAGCAAAAGCGTAAAACGAGACAGAAAGTAACCTATAGACCGCCATCAGATCATCCGTGGCGGAAGCTGCCGGTAAATGAGAAAAAGATTTGGCAAGCAGCAGCGTAAAAACCGGACATTTTCATTTTGGTGAAAACCGGACATTTCTATTTTGGCTTGACAAAGCTCAATATTTCCCTTGACTTTGATTTACGCCTTATTTTATCTTTCGTATCGCAATTAATTTTATCAGGAGCGTTTATGGGCAATATAAAAATCGGAGTTATCGGAGGCTCGGGGCTGGACGACCCCCGTCTGATGAAAGGCGCAAAAGAAAAAAAGGTAAAAACCCCGTACGGCAGTCCGTCGTCTCCCCTGACCGTCGGAAAGATAAACGGCGTAGATACCGTAATCCTCGCGCGGCACGGCAAAGACCACTCTATTTACCCGACAGGCGTTAATTTCAGGGCGAATATCCATGCCCTCAAAAAAGAGGGCTGCACGCATATACTCGCGACAACTGCCGTCGGCTCTCTGAGGGAAAAAATACGGCCGGGCGACCTCGTATTCGTAGATCAATTCATAGATTTCACAAAACACAGGCCGCTTACGTTCCACGATGAAAAAGTCATTCACACGCCGATGAGCGAGCCCTTCTGCAAAGACCTGCGCGCATTGCTCGTATCGTCCGCGAAAGGGCTTAAACTGAGACATCATCCGAAAGGCACGGTAATTACAATAGAAGGGCCGCGATTCTCTACAAAGGCGGAATCGCATATGTTCAGGGCATGGGGCGCGGATGTGATCAACATGTCCACTGTGCCGGAGGTAATACTCGCAAGGGAGGCGGGCATCTGCTACCAGAGCATAGCGATGTCGACGGATTACGACTGCTGGAAAGAAGGCGAGGAGCCGGTTACATGGGACATGATACTTGCCATAATGTCTAAGAACGCGGATAATGTTAAAAAGCTTCTCCTGCTTACAATCTCAAAGATAAAAAATACGAAATGCGATTCATGCAGAGCATAGGAGGTTGCGAATGCCGATCAAATCGAAAATAAGGACAGTGCCGGATTACCCAAAGAAAGGCATCATGTTCAGGGATATTACCACTCTCATTAAAGACCCGGTGGGGTTCAGGCTCGTCATAGACAATCTCACGCAACGATATATAAAAGGAGACGTGGATTTCGATGTAATCGTGGGCATAGAATCGAGGGGATTCATAATCGGCGGCGCGCTTTCTTACACCCTGGGCAAAGGTTTTGTGCCTGTGAGAAAAAAGGGGAAACTGCCGGCGGAAACTATAAAGCACGAATACGAATTGGAATACGGCACCGACACCATAGAGATGCACAAAGACGCGATAACCAAAGGGACAAAAGTACTCCTGGTCGATGACCTGCTTGCCACGGGCGGCACCGCTCTCGCGGCAGCGGCGCTCATTGAAAAGCTCGAAGGCGTCGTATCCGAAATGGCGTTCATAGTAGATCTGCCGGATGTCGGCGGACGGAAAAGGCTTATGGAGAAAGGCTACAAGATATTCGCCCTAACCGAATTCGAAGGAGACTAAAATGCTATAATCACCTATGAACCTGTACCTTATAGACGGCAATTCTTATTTTTATAGGGCATTCCATGCCATCAGGGGGCTTACGAATTCAAAGGGCTTCCCTACCAACGCCATCTACGGCTTTACGAACATGATCATGAAAATAATCAGGGAGAAAAAGCCCGATGCCGTAGCAATAGCCTTCGATTCGCCTCACCCGACGGAAAGACACCGGATATATGAAGAATACAAGGCTCAGAGGCCCGAAACGCCGAACGATCTAATTTTACAGATCCCCTACATCAAGGAGATAATAAACGCTTTTAACATATCTTCCTTCGAAATGCCGGGCTACGAAGCGGACGACATCATCGGCACCATAGCGAAAAAAGCCGCGTCTCAGGGAGTAACCGTATTCATATTGAGCGGCGATAAAGACATGATGCAAATAGTGGACGGCGGGATAAAGATTTACGATCCCATGAAAGATATAATTATCGACGAGAAATATGTTATCGAAAGATTCGGCGTTTCTCCTGAAAGGCTTCCTGAAATAATGGCTATAACGGGCGATACCGTGGACAATATTCCCGGAGTGAAGGGCATCGGAGAAAAAACGGCAAAGGAACTCCTCTCAAAGGCAGGCAGCCTCGATGAACTCATGGACCATCCGGAAAAAACAACGAGCGAACGCTTGAAAAAAATGATAGCCGACAACATAGAAAACATAAAACTGAGCAGGATACTCGCGACCATAGATACGAATATTCCGATAGATATAAGTCTTCAAGACATGATAATCAAAGAACCGGATTGGCCGGCCCTCCTCCCCCTGTTCACCGAGTTCGAATTCAAAAGCCTTATAAAACTCGCACCTTCAAAAGGACGCGAGCCGAGAGGACAATACAGGGCTATTACCGACAGAGAGGATTTGAAAAGGCTTCTGGGAAAAACATGAGTAGACAATATTCGCTGTTTGAAGATAAGGCAAAGGACAATAAACAAGAGTCGATAGGCGAAGAGAAAACGGAAGATGCTGCGTCGAATCCGGTTCCTATAGCCCATAGCCCATCGCCCCTTACCGAGCTTTCTTTCGACATAGAGGCAACGGGCAAGGATCCCATATCGGACACGATAATCGGCATTGCGTTATGCAGGGAAGAAGGCAAGGCATATTATGTTCCGATAAGACATAACCACGGCGCGAATATCTCCGATGCCTTGAGCATATTGAAGGAAACACTCGAAGACAAATCCATTTCTAAGATAGGGCATAACCTGAAATACGACATCCTTATATTAAGACAGGAAGGGATTCATGTAAAAGGCAAGTTATACGATACAATGCTCGCAGCTTATTTGCTCAATCCCAACAAGCCGGATCACAGCCTTGAAAATGTCGGACTCGAATATCTCATGCACAAAAAGAGACCCTTTACAGAGGTTCTCGGCAAACTGCATTCATTCGCCGAGGTTCCATTAGACGAGGCGACCCAATACGCTGCCGAGGATGCGGCACTGGCAATGGAACTGAAGAATATCATTTTTGAGAAACTCAAAAATGAAGGGCTCGATGATTTATATTTCAATATCGAGATGCCTTTGATCTATGTCCTTGCCGGCATGGAAGAGGAAGGCGTGAGGATAAACAAAGAAAGGCTCGAAGAACTGTCGAAAGAACTGGAGAGGGAAATTGGAATAATCGAATCGCGGATATATGCCGGCGCAGGTGAGAGTTTCAACATCAATTCGCCTAAACAATTGCAGAAAATACTTTTTGAAAAGCTCGGGCTTAAACCTTTAAAAAAGACAAAGACCGGCTATTCCACAGGAATGGATGTACTCGAAGAACTCTCAAAAGTCCACGAACTTCCAATGGAGATACTCAATTACCGGACCTTTTATAAATTAAAAACAACTTATGTGGACGCCCTGCCGAAGCTCATCGATAAAAAGACCGGAAGGGTGCATACCTCCTTTAACCAGACCGTTACCGCAACGGGAAGATTGAGCAGCAGCGAGCCCAACCTGCAAAATATCCCCGTTCGCGGGGATTGGGGAACAAAGGTGCGGGAGGTCTTTACGGCGGATGAAGGATGCATGCTTATCTCGGCGGATTATTCTCAGATCGAGTTAAGGATACTCGCCCATATGAGTAATGACGAAGGTTTGATCGATGCCTTTAAAAAAGATATAGACATCCATTCGAGAACCGCGTCCGAACTCTTCGGCATTGAAAGAGAGGCGGTAACCGATGATATGCGAAGGGTTGCCAAGACCGTGAACTTCGGCGTTGTTTACGGAATAAGCCCTTTCGGATTGTCCGAGGCGCTTAATATCCCGCCCAAAGAGGCCGCCGCATTCATCGAACAATATTTCGACAAACACCCCGGCGTAAAACAGTATATGGAAAATACGATCAAGACCGCGCAGCAACAGAGTTATGTCGCGACTATCATGGGCAGGAAAAGGCCGACACCCGAAATAAACAGCCATAACGCCAATATAAGGCAGCAGGCGGAAAGGCTCGCTATCAATACCCCTGTTCAGGGCACCGCCGCGGATTTGATAAAGATAGCGATGATAAACATATGGGACAGGCTTAAAGGAAAAAATCTCAAGACAAAAATGGTATTGCAAATCCATGACGAACTCTTATTCGAAGCGCCTGAAGACGAAATCGAAATCGCCCGTGAATTAATAAAACATGAAATGGAAAACGCCATGACTCTCTCTGTACCGCTCAAGGTGGATATAGGGCACGGTAAAAACTGGTCGGAGGCGCATTGATAACGTAATAATACATATAGTGAAGGTCCGCTTCAACGCCTTTATATATCAATTAAACCTAAATTGAGCGATTTCATACGTCAGGCACTGCTCAAAGACTTTTAAAAGTGTTAATTCAAGTGTATCTGAGAGATTATAAATGCATCACCCAAGAAGTTACCAATGTTGTAGCTCACGGATACAAGATAAATGTTTTTACAAGTGCGTGGTTTAAAGTCTTTTCGCAGCACCTGCCATATATTTCCGGATTAGAATCGCCCCGATTTTTATATACATTTAAAGGCCGTTTTGGTATATAATTAGCTAAATCGCTCATTGGGGGGCTGACATGAAGAAGCAAAAGACAACCAAAAAGGGCATTTTAAAGAAAAAGGCTGCGAAAAAAACCGGGAACAAGCCTGAAAAAAAGGAACTCATAAGGGCGCTCTCCGGCAAACCCGCAAAATCAACTAAGAAAACCCCGGCAAAAAAAGCCGCTAAAACGAAAAAAACTGTTGCTCCTAAAAAGGCGATTAAAAAGGCAGCAGCCAAAAAAATAAAACCTGCCGTTAAAAAGCCCGCGATAAAAACAAAAGCGACAAAGGCAAAGACAACGACTAAAACAAAAATCGTTAAAAAGGCCGCTGCGAAAAAGGCTGCCGTTAAAAAAATTCCAATAAAAAAAGCCGCTAAAAAGCCTTCTCCCCAAAAGGCTGTGAAGCCGTTAAAAAGAGAAGTTAAAAAACCGCTCGAAGAACTGACCGTCGCGGAACTCAAAACTCTCGCGAGAGAACTCGGCATATCTTTAAAAAACGGTCTTAAAAAAACGGACATCATTAAAGCCCTAAGCAAGCCTAAAGCAAAGGCCGTCGAAAAACCGACCCACAAAAAGGCAAACAAGGCTGCGCCGAAACCGGAGGCTGAAAAGGCAGTAAAAAAAGCAGTCCCTCTAAAAAAAGCAGTAAAGCCGGAAAAACCGGCGAAAATATCTAAAGAAAAGCCTCTGCCGCCGGAAAAATATGAGGAAATGCCTTCTCTGCCCGTGGGATACGGCGAAGACAAAGCAGCCTCTATGCCTGTTACTCCCCGGCAGTTATACGTCTATTGGGAGATAACCGAGAAGACCTTATCTCAATACAAAGGAAGCCTGAACATTAAAGCAATAAACTTAAAGACAAAGGCGTTTTTCTATACCCCGATATCCGAGAGGATCGGCGAGCAGTTTCTCTCCGTAGGCCCTGAAGGCGAATATTCCGTTGACATAGGCGTCATCGACTATAGCGGAAAGTTCATCCCGATAGTAAGATCGAAGACTACTGAAATCCCTGTTTCGAGAGCGGCACACAAAGAGGCAAAAGAAAAGAAAGAGGCGGAAGAAACAGAACTGCCGGAAGAGTTCTTTGAAACGCCTGAATCTATAAGCTCTTATTGATTAACTCCCTTTTACCTCAAACCACGCGACGCGCCGTTTTTTGTCCGAAGACTTTCTTTGCCCCGTAAGACTTGCCGGCCGGTCTGGGTTGCTGCGGCGGGCGGGCAAACTCCTTATCCCTCTGCGGCGCTGAAACATCGTAGTTGAAATCTGTTACAGTGCGGCGCTCGATGGTACCGCCGAGTATCTTCTCGATGGAGCGCACCATATCGGCATCGTCATTTGTCACCAAAGTGTACGCGTCACCGCTCCGCGCGGCGCGACCGGTCCTGCCTATGCGGTGAATATATGCGTCGGTGGTGGATGGGATATCGTAATTGATAACATGGGATATCTGGGTCACATCGATCCCTCGCGCGGCGATGTCTGTCGCCACCAAAATCTGAAAAGTGCCGTTACGGAAACCGTTCATCGCGGCCTGTCGCCGCGCCTGCGAGAGGTTGCCCTGTAAAGAGGTTGCGCGGTAGCCGCTTTTGATCAGTTGTTCACCAACACGCTTGGCCCGATGCTTGGTACGGGTAAATATCAGTACGGACTCTGTGTCGGTATGGCGCAACAACTCGATGAGCAGGGGCGTCTTCAGGTGCTGGGCGACCGGGTAAACGGCATGGCTGACGGTAAGGGCCGGCGCGGTAACGTCAACCTGAATTGTAACCGGATTGTTCAGCACGTCCTTGGCCAGATGCCGTATCTCCTCCGGCATAGTGGCCGAAAAAAGCATAGTCTGCCGTTTCTGCGGGAGATGTCTAAGGATTCGTCGAATGTCGGGTAAAAAGCCCATATCGAACATATGGTCTGCCTCGTCGAGAACCAACATCTCTACCTTGGAGAGATCGATAGTGCCCTCGCCGATGTGATCGAGAAGCCTGCCGGGGCAGGCCACGACAATTTCGACGCCGCGTTTCAGCTTTTCCACTTGCGGATTAAAGCCTACGCCGCCGTACACAGTAACGCTTCTAAGGCCTGTTCGCCCTCCCATACTGCGGATTGACTCGTGAATCTGTTCAGCCAACTCCCGGGTAGGGGCGATGACGAGCGCCCGAACGTGTCTGCGGCCCCCGTCTTGAAGCAGTCGGTGCAGGATAGGCAGCACAAAGGCTGCGGTTTTTCCGGTGCCGGTTTGTGCCAGGCCCATAATATCACGACCATTAAGGAGCAGCGGTATCGCCTGCTGCTGAATAGGTGTCGGCGTAATATAGCCTGCGGCTTTAACCCCTGCCTCGACAAGGGGGTGAAAATCAAATGTCTTAAATTCCATATTTTTTTTAAACTCCTCAAAAAAAAGCCCCCGCTATTCGCAAGGGGCTATCTTTAGTTAATTGTCGGCAAACTAAATTTTCGTAACGTTGATTGCCTTGGGACCCTTAGGGCCTTTTTCGGTATCAAAGCTGACCCTGTCACCCTCGGCAAGAGATTTGAATCCGTTGCCTTGGATGGATGTGTGGTGGACAAATACATCACTGCCGTCTTCGCTTGTGATAAAGCCAAAACCCTTTGAATCGTTGAACCACTTTACTGTTCCTTCCATCAGTTGTGTACCTCCTTATGTATAAATTGAACTTTCAGAAGGACACAAATGAAAAAAAGCCACAAAGCTAAAAGTCTTTGTGGCCTCTTGTGGACAAAAAACTTCTGAAACTCTGTATGTAGAATACCATGTCCGAGGATAATTAGCAACTAAATAAAATAGGGTATCGAATTATACGATTACCGCAATTCTGCCGCGTAGTAGTTTTGCGTTGTTTGACCTCAAATCTAAAAATCCTTTATTATCGATTATGCGCGAACGGCGGAACCGGCAGACAACCCGTATAGCGCGGATTCTTTATGAGATTTAATTCCATTCAAAAGAAGATACTGTCCCTTTTGTCCTTGATACTTTTTCTGACATTCGTTTTTGTCGTTTATTTCGTAAGCAGCAACCAGAAAAGGGCCATCATATCCGAGACGGACAAATACATCTATACCAATATCGAGTCCATAGTCATTTCCCTCAGAAATATAATGCTCAACGGCATGGGGCCTACGGTGGTAAGGACTGTCGATGAACTCAAACATATCAGGGATTACACTGCCATCGATATTTTCAGGACGAACGGAAAGTTAGCCTTCAGCGATGACACGACCATAAAGTTCGTAAATCGGCATCAAGGCGCATACAGGTTCGAGCCTACGCAAAGGCTTCAGGATACGAGGACGGAAGAACAGGTAAAAAATGATAAGACCTCTATCGACAGAGTTATTCGTGAAAAATCCCACCTCAGGACCGTTTATGAAGATACCAAGGAAATAGAATATTATTACCCGATAAAAAATCTTACCGACTGCATGTTGTGCCACGGAAGCGACCATACGGTAAGGGGCGTGATGCGCATAAGGGTGTCCTACGCCGGCATGCATAATAAGATACGGGCAGCGAGCCTGATCCTCATAGTGTTTTTCAGCGGCGTAGGGTTTTCACTCCTCGCAATCTTATTTTTTATGATGAAAAAAATCATTATATCTCCCGTCCTGAAGATAGGCGAAGCTGCGAGACAGATCGGAGAGGGTAATTTTAAAGTCAAGGTGGCGGTAAAAGGAAAAGACGAAATCGGCGAACTGGCGGATAAGATAAATTCGATGACAAAAGGGCTCGATGAGCGCTTCAGGCTCGCTAAATACGTATCGCACTCGACGGTAGAGATTATCGAAAAAACCGAAGGAGCCGCAATATCCAAGAAAAAACGGGTTACGGTTCTCTTTGCCGACATTCGTGCTTTCACCTTATTTGCCGAATCGTTTCCGTCCGAGATAGTAATCGAGAGATTAAATAAAATTTTGGAGGCGGAGGCGGAAGCGGTTCAAAAATTCGGAGGCGATATAGATAAATTTGTAGGGGACGAGATAATGGCGGTATTCGAAAACGAACTGGCCGCCGTAAAGTGCGCAAAAGAGATGATAGAAAAAATCGCGGAACTCGATAAGGGATACCCGGCGTCTCTTCGTATAGGGGTCGGAATCAATACCGGAGAGGTCATAGCGGGACATATCGGAAGCAAAGACCGCCTCGAATACGCAATTATCGGAGATACCGTAAATATAGCTTCGCGCCTCTGTTCTCTCGCAAAGCCCGATACCGTGCTCATATCCGAAAACACATATCAAAAAATAAGCGGTAACGTAGCGGCGGTGCTGATACCGGATCAGAAGATCAAGGGCAAAAAAGAGACCGTCAATATTTACGAGATAAAGTATTAGCCTACTGAGGCGATCCAACATAATAAAAACTGCATAATCGGCTAAAAAATCAATAATATCCGCACAAAATTCTTGATTCTCTCCTTCTGTAGGTTTATAATGCTATAAAATGTTGAAGAAACTTAAAAGAGAATGTTATATGGAAATAATGAAAATTATTAAAGGCATAAGTAGACACAATAAATATAGGCTCAAGGAGGTTCGTTCATCGTGAATCCAGTTAATCGTCTTGCCCTTTTTGTCTCCCAAATAGTATTTAGTGCTATTACGCCTCTTTTGCTGATTCCGGGAATAGCGAAGTTAAAATTCACTCGTTCTTTCATTTCGTTTTGTTTCGGACGCTCATATGGTAATCGGTACCAAAACATCATTGACTCGTTTCAGGGGCGTTATGGTTTGGCGATGGCTGAAGGTCTATCGAAAGCCAAAGAGATTGCTGGAGGTAATATTTCTGTAGTAGCGGATTGCGGAACTGGAACGGGTTTTGTCACCAGACAGGCCGCCGAACAATTTTCACATGCTACCTTTATTGCATTCGATATTCTTCCCGGAATGCTGGCACAGGCACGCGATAACTGCAAAGATATTCCAACTGATGTTTTTCATGTGCAGGCAGATGCCTTTGCACTCCCCTTAGCTGACGAATCAGTCGATTTGCTCTTGGCGCAAAACACTATGCCTTGTTTTACGGAGTTTGCGCGGGTATGCCGGCCCGGAGGCATGATTATTTATGTTGACAGCTCTGCTGGCTGGATTGCCAGCAACGCTAAACGACTGGTGGAGAAATATAAATTATTTGAAAAAGTGGTTAGCGAAAGAGTTGATATGGGTTTTTATGTATTGGCGCAAAAAGCAGGCGATGATAAGAGGCTGAACAAGCTCTCTATCGTAGGGGAAACAAAGCAGCAAAAACTTGCCAATCTGCTCCGTTGTCCCTTGGATAAAACCAAGGTTTCAATAAAAGAGAATTACCTGCACTGCGAACATAATCATCAATATCCCATTCACAATGGATTTCCCGTAATGCTGGAGAAAAATGCAATATCAAAGTGAAAACCACATATAACAACCACATCGAAGGGACGCGGGATTAGCGCCGGTTGGTTTTCAGCTTTGTCTTGTGGCCCGCGCGGGTTATGTTTGGCTCTAATATAAAATCATAAATCCCTCTCCCTTAACCTTCCTCCCAAAAGCCTGCAAAAGACTCTGCATAAATAGAAACATCCGCTAAATCGCCACCTCAAAAGCAATCTTGTCATAACGCACATGCGGAATTTTTCTGTCGGTCGTTTCAGTTACATCCACAAGTCCGAGTTCCTGCAAATACATAATGTCCTGTAGGACGTTTTTAAGGTCTCTATGGAGAATCTTTGCAAGCTCATACACCGACGCTGGTTTTCTGTCTTTGATTACCTTTAAAAGCTCCATGCGTTTCTCTGTAAGAACCTTCCGCATTTCTTTTAGATTAGCGAAATACACAGCCTCTTTTTTCCGGACATTCTCGCCTTTTGCTATGCGCTCAAAAACCTCTCCGGCCTCTTTTAATGCATCGTCAAGTCCCTTTATTTCTATCATGACTCTTTTAATCTTCATCCCAATCGCCTCCTCTTATTTTCTTTAGGTCTTTTTTGAAATTGTTTAATAGATCCCATATGCCGGCAAATTCGTATGGGACCTCGATATCTTTATAATGCTTATGATTTCCCTTCCCCTCGGCATTGTCATAGCCGAGAAGTCTCTTGCCGTCTTTTATATAAACTATCGAGTATTTAACTCCGAAAGGTTTATCCTCCGATTTCGGCACCTGCCATATTTTAATCTCTACAAGTTCGTCTCCCTTTACCTCTTTCGTATGGAGAATTTTTATGCCCTTCATAGTAGGTATTATATACCCACTAAAAAGAAAATACAATTATCACCGAAACATTCCATGCGCCTTATTGCGGGAAATTTTCAAGCCGATAGAGGCTGTGATGCGGTCAAAATAGACGGGTGAAACTTGCCAAAGCCGCCGCAAATCAAGTATTATCAAGCATCGCGAGAGTGGCGGAACCGGCAGACGCGCTGGACTTAGGATCCAGTGGGCAACCGTAGGGGTTCAACTCCCCTCTCTCGCACCATTTTTATTTTAATATTGTTCCGCCCAATAAAAATGCATCTGCTGTTCGCTGTGAAACTGTCTCCTCGGCGTGCATTTCCTTTTAAGCCAGTATTTGCTCAGGTCTACCGCGCAGCCTATGGTCTCTTTCACGGCATCCTTGTCGAAATAGATGACCGGCTCCTCATGGTTATGGGCGTCGTAAAAAACTTCCGTGTCGTCTTCGAGCCTTATGCCTTTTCTTTCGGCCTCGCTCCTTGCCCATGACGCTACCTCATGCCCGTACTTCTTCCTGAAATCCCCCCAACATCCGATGTGCAGTAGTTTCAATTTCTTCCTCCTTATATTTGGTTTTTACTTTGTTCCACCGCAATACCTTTAAGGGCGTATTGCCTTATAACCGCAGCTATCGAGGTCTGGAGCGTATCCGCCATCTCCTCGAACTTATCGAAGTCCGTGTTTGTGAACCTCACAAGAACGGCCTTTACTTTCAGTTTTTCTTCCGGCTTTCTCGGTTTCTTTACCTTTTTCTTCATTCCTTAATAGTAACTATTAGTTAGTTTTAATTGCTTTTAATAATTATTAGCAATTTTTAGTAATAAATAGTAACTATTAGGAAATATTTTGTCAAGAACTTTTTTCGCATGACACAAAACGCAAATCCGCTTCAACGCCTTTATAAGTGTTATTTCTTGTGCAAGGCAAAGATGCTGTATGTCTCATAAAAATAGATACCGCCGATGCGGATGACGCGCATAAGAGAATGTAGTTTAAAAGTTTCGTGGATAAAGTCATTGAAGCGGACCCGCGTTTTGTGCTGGAATCTCTTGAACAGTTATGGGATGTGAGGCGTGCTGAAAAAGCCTTTACTCATATGTAATGTCATAACAACATTCTCTTTCTCGTGAGCTACAACATTGCTTTCTTATTCAATGAGACAACGGTAATCTCCGGATTGCACTTGCAACTACACTTAGTAAAGGCTTTTGAAGTATGCCTCATAGCCCATTAGAATACATTTGCCTTTGAAGCGGATTTGCGCTTTGTGCTATTGAAGGCTTTGAAGTCGTGCCTTCCATGCCATAGCTGTGGATTACGAAAAAAAAAGCTTGCAGCCGGATTATTTTTGAAATATACTTTTAAACATGGACTACTCGATAAAGATAGGCGGCGAGGCTGGACAGGGCATACAAACAATCGGCGACACCCTCGCAAGGGTTTTCTCAAGATCGGGCTATCATGTGTTTACGCATCAGGACTATGAATCCCGCATAAGAGGCGGCCACAACTTTTTTCAGATAAGATTCTCGGACAAACCGGTTTCCGCATCGAGGGATAGGATAGACATCATCGTCGCGCTCGATAAAGAGAGCATATTACAGCACGAAAAAGAGCTTTCGGATATAGGGCAGATAATCTACGACTCGTCCGGTCTGAAACAGAAGCATGAAAAGCCTCAGTTTTTGGATATTCCATTTGTTGATTTAGCAATCGAACACGGCGGGAGCAAGATCATGGCAAACACCGTTGCCACAGGCGCGGTGCTCGGAATGCTCGGCATGGAATTGGATATTCTGCTTGCGATAATAAAGAATACGTTTAAAAGGAAGGGCGAAGATATAATCAAGGCAAATACCGCCGCGGCAATGGCAGGGCATGATCACGCTGTAAAACAGTGCATGAAGTGTTCTTTTTCCGCTGCTCCTCCGTCAAAACCCAAAATGTTGATACCGGGCATCGAAGCAATAGGTCTGGGCGCGATCGCGTCCGGGTGCAAATTCTACGCGGCGTATCCGATGACGCCATCCACCGGGATAATGAATTATATCGCGGGAAAGGAAAAGGAATACGGCATTATCGTCGAGCAGGCGGAGGACGAGATAGCGGCAATAAACATGGCGCTCGGCGCTTCGTTCGCGGGAGTCCGCGCGATGACGGGAAGTTCCGGCGGAGGCTTTGCATTAATGGTGGAAGGCATATCGCTGGCAGGCATGACCGAAATTCCGGTGGTTATAGCCCTCGGGCAAAGGCCGGGGCCTGCTACAGGATTTCCGACAAGGACGGAGCAGGCAGACCTTAATTTTGCCCTATACACCTCGCACGGCGAATTCCCGAGGATAATCTTCGCGCCCGGAACCCCGGAGCAGGCGTTTTACCTCACAAACAAGGCATTCGAATTGTCGGAGAAATACCAGATACCGTCGATAATCATATTCGACACATATCTCTCGGATTCGGAATGGACGTATGAAGGATTCGACTTGAGCAGGATCAAATATAACGATTACAGGCTCAGGGGAGAGGCTTTCGCAAACTTGCCCGAATATAAAAGGTTCGCCTTTACGCAAACGGGCGTATCGCCTCTGGGCGTCCCCGGAGAGACGCGGCACCTTGTGGTGATAGACAGCGACGAACATGACGAAGACGGGCATATCGTGGAAGACGCGGAAACACGGATAAAGATGGTAAACAAAAGGCTCTTCAAGAAATTGCCTCTCATAAAAAAAGAGATCGAGCCGCCTTCCATTTACGGCCATTCAAATCCTGAAATAGTAATAGCAGGATGGGGTTCGACTTATGGAGTGATGAAAGAGGCCGCGGATGAGCTTTCGGCGAATCTGGATATTGCCGTGCTGCATTTCAGCGAGATTTATCCGTTCCCTCCCGTAAATAAATTCAATTATATAAAAACATTAGAAGATGCAAAGATGACCATATGCGTCGAGAACAATGCCACGGGACAGTTTGCAAGGCTCATGAGGGCGGAAACGGGATACGCGTTCAACAGATCGATTAATAGATTCGACGGCAGACCCTTTACGGTAGAATCTTTGATAGGAGAAATAAATGTCCTCATTAGATGATTATAAGGGACAAACCCCTTCATGGTGTCCGGGATGCGGCAATTTCAGCATCTTAAAGACATTCAAGGACGCGATGGTCGAACTCGGCATAGAGCCCCATCGATTCACCGTGGTCTCGGGCATCGGGCAGGCAGGCAAATTCCCGCACTATATTAAATGCAATACGTTCAACGGTCTTCACGGAAGGACCTTGCCGGTCGCAACCGCGATAAGGCTTGCCGACCATGACATGCTCACCATAGCCGTCGCGGGAGACGGCGACTGCTACGGAGAAGGCGGAAACCACCTGATGCATGCCATGAGAAGAAATATAAACGTAAAGCTCTTCGTGCACGACAACCAGATCTACGGTCTTACAAAAGGGCAGGCGTCTCCCACGAGCATGGAAGGAATGGTTACGAAGAACCAGCCCTTCGGAGTTTTCTCGGAGCAGTTGAATCCTATGGCCCTGGCGGTAGCGCTCGATTGCAGTTTCGCGGCGAGAGGCTTTGCGGGAGACGGAGAGCATTTAAAAGGCCTTATAAAGGAGGCAATAAATCATAAAGGATTTGCCCTTTTGGATATTTTGCAGCCGTGCGTTACTTTCAATAAAATAAATACCTATGAATGGTATCGCCAAAGGGTCTACCGCATAGAGCCTGAATATAATCCGGAAGACAGAATTGAGGCATTCAAAAAAGCTCTCGAATGGGGAGACAAAATTCCGATAGGCATAATCTATAGAAATAATAGACTTACCTTCGAGGAGAGGATGCCGGTAATTAAGGATGCGCCTCTTGTGAAACAGCCGTTTGAGTTGTCGAAATTAGAGACTACTCTGAAAGAGTTTTATTAACTCCTATCCAAGACCCACGTCCAGCACCATCATCACCGCGAAGCCGAGAATCGCTCCCATTGTCGCTATATCCGTATTGCCTCCTCTTTGCGATTCGGGAATGAGTTCTTCAACCACAACGAATATCATCGCGCCTGCGGCAAAGCTCAACGCGTAAGGCAGTATTGGCTTGGAAATCAGAACGGCTGCCGCGCCGATAACTCCGGCAATAGGCTCCACAATGCCGGATAACTGACCGTACCAGAAGCTCTTGGATCTCGAAAGCCTTTCCCTTCTCAACGGCATCGAGACAGCCATGCCTTCCGGAAAATTCTGCAATCCTATTCCTATGGCAAGCGCTACGGCGCCTCCGAGCGTAGCGCTTTGAAGACCCGCTCCTGCCGCGCCGAATGCCACGCCGACCGCAAGGCCTTCCGGTATATTATGAAGCGTTATTGCCAAGATCAACAGCGTTGTCTTATGCCACCCCGTCTTTATCCCCTCCGCCTCGTTCATCTTAAGCCCCGCGTGCAGATGCGGCAGTATCGCGTCCACAATCCTCAAGAATATAGCGCCCGCCAAAAATCCGGCCAAAGGCGGAAACCATGAAGGCAGGTCCTTGCCCTCGGACATCTCTATGGCAGGCGCGAGCAGCGACCAGTAACTTGCCGCGATCATAACGCCTGCGGCAAAACCGAGCATTCCGTCGAGAAGCTTCTTGTTTATATTTCTCACGGTAAATACTATGGAAGCGCCCAATGCGGTAACAAGCCACGTAAAACATGTGGCAACGAGCGCCTGAGCTATCGGATCCATATTTTTCAAAATTTCCATCATATTCCTAATTATACATAAAAAAAGGTTGCATTCCATTTTTTTCCTGATAAAATCTAAATATGAACTTGAATTTAAAAGGAGGTGAAAAAGAATGAAGGGTTTAAAAGTAGTAATGCTCACCATTATAGCCCTCGGCCTGATCTTCTCAGGAGCCTTTGCAGCGGACGTAGCCAAAGGCAAAGCGCTTTTCAACGACACTAAGCTGGGAGGCGGAACATCGGGAAAATCCTGTAATTCATGCCATCCCGACGGCAAGGGAGTAGAAAAGGCAGGCGGGAAAAAAGAGTTCAACATCATGGGCAAAAAGCAGAAAGGACTCGAAGCGGCGGTCAATTTCTGTATCGAGATGGCTAACAAAGGAAAGGCGATTGACCCTAAGAGCGCAGACATGGCGAACATAGTCGCCTACATCAAGTCGTTAAAGGGAATGGCCCCTGCAAAAGAAGCTCCGAAAAAGAAGAAATCGATAGAAGGCTGTTAAGAAATTAAAAAATGGGATAGGCGTTACACGCCTATCCCATTACGTTTTTATGAGGAGAACGCATGCCGGTATTTTTAATGAAATCGCTGCTGTCAATTATTTTATTCGTTCTTGCATTATTAGCCATGCTCACGATGTTCGAGGTGTTCGGAAAGAACGGGAAGAGATTCGATGCCGAAAAACTCAAAAAAACGCACAGGGTTAACGGCATAGTCTATGCCCTGTTCTATCTGTTTATAGCGTATTTCTGTCTCGACTTTATTGTCGGCACTAAGGCCGAACCCTCGCCGAGGGCGGCGCTGCATAGTGTGTTCGCGCTTTCGGTAATAATCCTGCTCGCGCTTAAGGTTTCTTTTGTAAGGTTTTACCGGCAGTTTTATAATCAGGCAAAGGTTATAGGCATTTTAATAGCCCTTCTCACATTCGTTATGATAGGCACTTCCGGCGGATATTATCTGCTTATAACGAAATTCGGCACTGACATTCCTGTTAAGAAAGTTGCCGCTTCCACGGAAAAGCCGGCCGGCGCTAAACTTGCCGTAAGAACGGACGTGGAGAGCATCAAAAAAGGCAAAGAGCTTTATGAATCAAAGTGCTATTTCTGCCATGACGCATACAGTAATGAAACACTCGTGGGGCCGGGACATAAACGTCTCCTTAAAAATCCTCTCCTGCCCGTGAGCAAAAAGCAGGCTACACCGGAGAATGCAGCTAACCAGATAACAAATCCTTACAAGGATATGCCGTCTTTTTCGTATCTGTCTGAAGATGACGTGCTGAATTTGATAGCGTTTCTTAATACGCTATGAAAAATCCGGGAGGAGGCCGCGATGATCTACACCGAAGACTATGACGACATATTGAGAAGGCTCGGGATCGAATATTTCATTCACGATGTGGGTTATGTTTCAAGCTTAATGTCGTGGTCAAAGGAAAACAAGGTTGACCTGAGCGAGCCTTACCAGCCCATGAAACTCATGACAACGCAGGACAATGTCCTGAAAATGGTAATTCAATCGGAAGTGAGCGAAGAGATGCTGGACGGCGTTATAACGAATCTCGCGATCCGCTGGTCGTTGAGGAACAACATCGCGGATCCGTCCGCGAAACTGAACAGCGTCAAAAAAAGGCTTGTATTCTGCTTTCTAAAGGAATGCGCCGGAACCGTGAAAAACATCGGAGGAGACGAGCTTCTCGAAGACGAGTGGGCCGTAAATTCTATGGAGAAACTCGGTTTATTTAACGAATAGGCATATGCGCTTGACATTTGTTTCGCGTGTGCTACCCTTGAATTAGAGGAGGTGAAAACATGAAAAAAGCAAAGGAAGATTCGAAGGAGTTTTTAAAGCTTATGAGGAACTGGCAGACGCTGGAGGACAAAACCATTGTAAGCGCCGTCGAGATGATGCGCAAGACAAAAAATCCCCTCGTAAAGATGACTATGGAAATGATCAAGCATGACTCCGAAAAACATAAGCTCATGCAGCAGATGATGATCGACAACATCACGAAGGAGGCGATCAGCATAGGCCCCGATGAGCTCAATGCCCTTTCGGACATGCTGAATTCCCATATGGAAGCCGAAGCCGAGTCCCTCTGTCTTGCGGACGAGGCGTTCAGGAACAGCGAGCTTTTCACCACCCGCTATCTCCTGTCCTGCCTTATAGCGGACGAGGCGAAGCATCACGGGATGATGAATCAGCTCAATGACCTGAAGAGGGCAACGGTAGCCACGTCAACAGGCGCACGATCGTACGGGTATATAGAGAGGCCGCCTTCGGATATCGAGCGGTCTCACGCAAAGCGCAAGTAGTTTATTCAAAAGGCATTAAAAGGAGGTTAGCATGTCGTGTATATGCGCAAAAGACATAATGCATCCGAGGATCAGTCTTCCCGCCAAGATGAAAGGCGAGGAACTCGTAGAAAAGCTCATGTGTTCTTACCCGGCGCTTCCCGTGGTAAACGACAATCTTGAGGTAATAGGCGTAGTTTCCGAATATGACGTATTCGGAGCGCTCGAAGAGGGAAGGACCATTCACGAGTTCAGCGCGGAATCCCTTATGACCTGCGGACATTCGGAGCACGGCGCGTGCGCTTCTCCGATAACGGTAACCCCCGACGCCCCGATAGAGGCTATAGTGGATCTATTTTATCAGAATTCAAAAAGCCTCTCGGTCATTCCGGTGGTTGATAAGAAAAAGCTCGTGGGCATAATCGGGAGAAAAAACATCATTAACGCCTTGGCCGAAAGGGGCTTCTGGGAAGAACACGAGTTCAAGAAAAGAACGCCGTAAATAATGTATCGCGGATAAGGGCAGGGTTTACGCCCTGCCCTTATAAAAAGGAGAATAACTTTAAAATGCGGAATTTCACAAAGTTTTTAGCGATAATCTTCATTATCGCCGCAGGCACGGCATTCGCGCAGGATTCGGACAAACACTCCGGCAAGAAGGTCTATAAGGCATTCGCCGAGCCGGACGGGCTCCAGAGGGTAAATATCGTAAGCGGAGAATATTTCTTCGACCCCGACCATATCATCGTGAAGGTCGGCCTGCCGGTGGAAATTCATATTAAAAAAGAAGCGGGCATTACGCCCCATAATATTATAATAAACGCTCCTGAGGCCGGCATCGAGGTCAGGGAGAATTTAAGCACTGAGCCTGTGATCATTAAATTCACGCCTAAAAAGACCGGAAAATATCCTTTTTATTGCGATAAAAAGCTTCTGTTTTTCAAAAGTCACAAAGAAAGGGGCATGGAAGGCATCATCGAAGTGATAGAATGATATGGCGTTTATTTTTGCCCTCCTATTAGCGATCATGCCCTCTCAGGATATAATCCCGACATCCATAGAGAACTACAACAGCGTTGAAAGTTACAGCGTAACCTTGCGGTCTAAAAGCGGCGATTCAAACGAGGAGATGCGCTATTACTATAAAAAACCGGGTTTTGTGAGGATGGAGTTCATAGAACCGCACAAGGGCGCGGCGCTTGTATACAACCCCTTGAAGAAAGAGGCGGGGCTTAGGCCGTTCGGCTTTTTTAAATCCTTCGTATTGACCATGAGCCCGGACAACAGCCTTATAAGAAGCTCAAAAGGCCATAGGGTTGACGAATCGGATATAGGCGCATTATTGAAGGTCGTAAAAAAACTTCAGGACGGCGGGAAAACAGAGGTATCGGGAGAAGAAAGCATCGGTAACAGGCCGGTTGTAGTCGTGAGCGTCAAAGGAGAGAAGGATTTCACGGTCAACGGAATTCACCGCTATATTCTTTGGCTCGACAAAAAAATGTTTTTGCCGTTAAAAGTTGCGGCGTATGATATGCAGGGGAAATTGATAGAGGAGGTCTTAATGGACGACCTCCGGATAAATATAGGCCTTACGGAAGATTTCTTCGATCTATAAAATGACAGACAAGCAATTAATAGCATATCTCAAACTGCTGCACGGAACTTACAACACCGCAATGATGCTTCTATTCATGTATCAGGGGTTGCTCGGCCTGAGGACAAGAAGGAATAGGATGCGTGGAAGACAGGATTTCAGGCTAATCAAAAGGCACAGGAAATTAGGGCCGATTTTGGCTTTGACGGGCCCGGCGGGGTTCATTGCCGGAATGATCGTTATATATCTCGATAAAGGCCGTATCATGGAATACCCGCTTCATTTTCTGACAGGACTGAGCATAGCCCTTTTGACAGCGGCAACTTTCCTGATATCGAGAAAGATAAAAGGCCCTGATTCCCCTTGGAGGACCCCCCACCTAATGATCGGCATATTTATCCTATGCCTTTACATTATTCAGGTGACCCTCGGCCTAGGGATATTGTTTTAATTTGACAAACCCGTAAAATCTGCTATGATTTTTTTATAGACACAGGCTATTACTGCACCACAATCCATAGGCAAAAGGAGGTGATACGGGATGAAGAAAATATTGAACGAAAAAGCTCTCGCAAAAGAGGCGGCCCTCTGGGATAGTCTTAAAAAGGCAGCGCAGCAGAATCCCGGCAAGGTATGCCGCAAGTGAAACAGTTGAAAGAGCTGAAACTGCCGGTCGGCAGCGAATCTTTCAATCATGGCAGGGCGCGGTATTTGAGTTGCGCCCTGCCATGATTTTTTGTTTAGCGAGGGGATATGGCGATAACCGAAGCTCATGAATTTTTCATTCAATGGCATCTTACCGAGAGATGCAATCTCCGCTGCACGCATTGTTATCAGGACGGAGCAAAGACCGATGAATTTTCTCTGCCGGAGGCGATGGATGTCATCGGAGAGGTCTACGACTTAATCGATTCATGGTCCGAAACCTACGGCATCGGATTTTCTCCGAGCTTTAACATCACCGGAGGCGAGCCTTTTTTAAGGCACGACATCTTCGACATACTCGAAGAAATAGCCGGAAAGGGCTTCGATATTTACCTTCTCACAAACGGCATACTCATAAACCATGAAAAGGCTCAAAGGCTCGCAGATATAGGCATCAAAGGCGTTCAGGTGAGCATCGAAGGCCCCGAGGACATACACGATTCAATACGAGGTAAAGGCAGTTTCAAGGCGTCTATGAGAGGCGTTAAAAACCTCCTCGACTCAGGGCTGACAGTAACCCTCAACACCACGCTTTCCGATATTAACGCCGCAGGCTTTATGGATATGATAGAGATAGCCTCATCCCGGGGCGCACAAAAGCTCGGATTTTCGAGGCTTGTGCCTTCAGGAAGAGGCGCGGGGCTTTTAAGCCATATGCTCGGAACCGAAAGAGTAAAGGATTTATACGGGCATATCTTTTCCGCAAAAACCGACGGGCTTACGATAGTCACCGGGGACCCGGTCGCCTCACAGATGAGGTCTTCTTCTGCCGCTGACGCCGGAAATATCGCGTGCGGGGGCTGTGCAGCAGGAGTTTCGGGATTGACCATTCTATCGGACGGCGCTATCACGCCGTGCAGGAGGCTTCCCATCCCGATAGGAAATATAAGAACCGATTCCTTAAGAGAGGTATGGTCATGCTCCGACGTCCTCAATTCATTAAGAGACAGGGGGAAATACAAGGGCAAATGCGGGACATGCAACAAATGGGCTCATTGCAGGGGATGCAGGGCAATAGCATACGCCTATTCTCAGTCAAAGGGCGAAAATGATTTCCTCGCCGAAGACCCCCAATGTTTTATAATAGGAAATGAATCCTAAAGTACTCCTCGCACTCATAACAATAATACTCTGGCCTGTGGTGCCTTTGTTCTGGGTACCGGTTCACGGGCTTTCAAGGTTTTTCAAAAAGCTCGGCATCTTCACGTATATAATGCCTCTGCTTACATGGCTGCCGCTGGCATACGTCATTTACATGAACCGTGAATTTCTTCTTGGATTCGCAACAGACCTGCCGCTAATTCTAAACATAATCGGTATTGTATTATTTATAGCCGGCACGCTTTTGCATATGTGGACAGGAAAACTTTTAGGACTCCTCGGGCTTATGGGACTGCCGGAAATCTCATCGAAACAGGAAGGACGGCTCGTGGCGGAAGGCCCATTTTCGATTGTACGCCACCCTACCTATCTGGCGCATACGCTGATGTTTTCAGGGATCTTTTTAATGACGGAGGTGTTGACTGTGGGAGTTCTTACATTTTCAGATTTTGTAATAGTCAATGCCCTTATCATTCCTCTCGAAGAAAAAGAGCTTTCAACACGCTTCGGCAGAGAATACGAAGAATATAAAAAACTCGTCCCCCGGAAATTCTTCCCGAAAATTTTATAGAGCTTTTATTTCATTATCGCTTTGTACTCTTGAAACGGCAGGATGACGTTCAGTTTCACGAGGATAACGATTAAAAAAGTGTAGAGAAGCGAGATAGCCAAATCTTTCAGGAAATCCTTCCAGCCGTAACGCACCTTTTGCGAATCATCCTTTGAAAGGGTTTTTCTTATCCCTTTATGCAGCAAAACGAACCCGAGCACATTAGTCGCCAGATATGAAACCACAAAGGCATGCATGAACAGATCGGGATAAAAAAGGCTGAAAACCCACGCGCAGAAATACGCTATGGGAATGTTGACGTACAGGTCGTTCCACCACGACAGGGGCGAGAGGATAAAGCCTATGCAGGCCATAGCGCTGCCCTTCAGCTTTTCATAATAAGCCTTAAGGTTCATGACTGTGCGTATTGTAACATTAACAGCGGAGTATCTATGAAAAGCGGTAGCTGAGGCTGATTAATCTTCGCTTACTTGATCTGCTAATTCCTTCGGACTTCCTCTGCCCGCCGGAGGCAATACAAAATAATAGAGCCATACACAAGCTTCATCTTTGGACAACTTCACCGGCAGCAGGAAATCTGCTCCAACTCTGCCTCACCTGCAGTCCAAATAAGCCTTGTGCATGGCTCCAAGATACTGTCCCTGAGACGCTTACACCCAAGTTCTTTTTTTACTATGGGAGCATCGTCCGATGCTTCAGGCTACCCTCCTGCTTCTGAGGGTTTGCTCACCGCATCCTTCACCCGCTCCCTTACTGCGTTTGTTCCTTAAGGTTCGCTGTCTCAGGGAGTCCTTATTCCCTTTCTCTGATTAAAGAATAGCTCACTTTTAAGCGTCTGTAAAGCTATTAAGATTTTATCAAGTGTGATACAATTAAAAGATATGATTCCGGTTTGAGAACCTGAAAATCGGATGCCTTGGAAAATTCTATCTCGGTACTATCCTGTATACCCTGTCGTCTCCCGGCTCCGGCTTGCCCCTGCCGTCTGTATTGTTTGTCATAAAATATAATGCGCCGTCAGGCCCCTCTACCACGTCCCTTATCCTCCCGAACCTGTCGCTAAACCACCTCTCTATTTTCAGCACCCTGTATCCTGCGGCTTCCTTATTCAATTTTATCCTGATGAGGGACTTGCTCCTCAATGTAGCGACAAACAAGTCTCCATTGAGATGTTTTATCCTGCCGCCTTTATAAAAAACAATTCCGGAAGGAGGCGTGGTCTTTTTCCATACAATTAAAGGGTCGACAAATCGCTTATCTCCAGCCGCTCCTATCGCCTCCGGCCATCCGTAATTGCCGCCCTTTTTAATCACATTTATCTCGTCGTTCGCAAAGGTGAGGAACTCTCCGGAAGGCCCGTGCTCCGACGCGAATAATTCTTTCGTCTCAGGATGCCACGCAATGCCCTGCGGATTCCTGTGTCCATAAGAATAAACAGGAGAGCCCTTAAATGGATTGTCGGCAGGTATTAAGCCTTCCGGAGTTATCCTCAATATCTTTCCTCCGAGCGATTTCAAATCCTGCGCCTGCTTCGATTCGAATGTCTCGCCTGCGGTGATATAAAGCATTCCGTCCGGGCCGAAGGCTATCCTTCCGCCGTTATGAAATCTGCCTCCGGGGATATTGTCTATTATCACTTTGTCGAAAACTGCACTGTTTCCGGCATCCCTCAACCTTATGACCCTGTTATAAACGGAATCGCCTTTTTTGTATGTGTGCATCGCGTAAACAAACGGCTTTTTCGGAAAATCGGGATGTACTGCAAGCCCCATCAACCCGCCCTCGCCTATGTGGACAACGTCTATTTTCGCGTAGGGTTCGCTCTGGAGTTCTCCGTCTTTAATAAACCGTATCCTTCCCGGCCTTTCGCTGACCAATGCCCTGCCCTCATTGAGAAATACCAGCGACCACGGGATTTCGAGATTTTCTACCCATGCCTCTACCTTTATTCCATCGCCTTCGGGCAAGAAAACATCAGCCACGCCTTGAGGGGCATCTCCTATAGTAGGGAAACAGAATCCGATCCGGGCATAAAGAAGGATAAAGAGCACGACGGATAATAATCTTTTCATTCTCATACTCTCGGGTTCAGCATCTCTTTTATCAAGCGCAGCGTCCCGGTTAATCCGTAACTCTGTAGTATAGTTCTAAACTTAGAGAGCCATGAATACAAAAAATCAAAAGGCCTCATGATATTTTTATCCATGGCGTAATCATATTCCCACACCCGGCTCTCTCCGGCGCCGAGATCTTTTAATATCTCCCACACTCTCTCTTTATCGCTATCAAACGAATATACATTTATGGCGCTCGGGTCTTTGTTCCAGTATTTAGCGCTGTTTATCTCTCCCGAATCTATTAAAGGCTCCACCCCCCGCGCCAATGCCTCGATCTTTTCCTTGCTGTCGAAGACTATCCACTTGCCCCCGTGCCTTATCCATTCATCCCTATCAATAGCCCGTTGAACGTCGGGCAGCAGCCATACCCATAGCAGATCTTTTACTTTATGCATGAGAGATGCCTCCCCTAATACTTCAACTTCTTTCTGAGGGTCAAACGGTTTATACCGAGGATGCGCGCGGCCTCCGATTGGTTTTCCTTTGTGTGGGATAGGACATAATCGAAAATATATTTATCCACCTCGGCGTGTATCTTTTCATAAATATTTTTTTCCTTTTTTTCGATAGAGTCTTTGATAAAGGGCATCAGGGCGGATGACAGCGTCTCGAAAAAGGCCGTCCTTTTCACGGCCGCAGGCCGGGTTCCCAATTCTCTCAGTTCGTGGGTCGTAAGGTAATTGGTCTTGCTCAGGGCGATTGAAGACCGGATGATATTTTCGAGTTCCCTTATATTCCCCGGCCAGTCGTAGGAAAGCAGTTTTTTAAAATATTCTTTAGTGATGCCTTTAATCGGCCTCGGCGCCGTATGATGATACTTGTTTATGAAAAAATGGACGAGAGGAAGAATGTCTTTTTTACGTTCGCGCAACGGCGGTATATGTATAGAGGTAACGCGCAGCCTGTGATATAAATCTTCCCTGAATTTCCTTTCCTTGACCATTGCCGAAAGATCCCTGTTCGTGGCCGATATGACCCTCACATCCACATGCACCTCTTTTGTGCTGCCGATAGGATAGAAACTCTGGGTCTGGAGGAAGCGCAGGAGTTTGCCCTGCAAAGCGAGCGGCAGTTCACCTACCTCGTCGAAAAACACGCACCCCTCATCGGCTATCTTCAGCATACCCTCTTTTGCGGCTATCGCGCCGGTAAAGGATCCCTTCTCAAATCCGAAGAGTTCCGATTCGATTAGGGTCTCCGGCACCGCCGCGCAATTCACAACAACAAAGGGCTTCCCGAACCTCGAAGAAAGCTGTGCGATGGATTCGGCTATAAGTTCCTTTCCGGTGCCGGTCTCTCCGGTTACGAGCACCGGCGCGTCCACCTGAGACAACCGCGCCAGTTTCTTGCACACGTCCATGATAATGGGAGAATTGCCCACTATAGCGCAGGTAGGCGTGGGAGGAAGGCTTTCGATGGGCACATTGTCCTTTATTTCTTCCATGAAATCCCGCAGTTCATTAAGCATGGCAACAACGGATTCTTCTCTTAAAGGACGATGAAGCACCTCGTAAGCTCCGAAAGTCGCGGCCTCCATGACCGGCTCGGTTCTTTTCTGCTTGGTAACCGCTATAACGAGGTTCTTTTCTTGCAACTCGCGTATCTGTCCGGGCTTCATGGTGTCTATGTCGAAAAATACAAAGGCGTTCTTTTCTGCGACCGATGGGGGTGAAAGTTTAAAACCCTTCGGGATGAAACCGGAGAGTTCATCTTTCAACGAACCGTCTTTTGTGAACAGGACTATCTTGTCGGACATAACCTCACCTTGTATAAATAGTATACAGAGCGATTAAAAAACAATCAATGTATTTGACCGACACTTGTTAAAGTCTTTGAGACATGTCCGACCTATAAAATAGCTCTACATAGGTGTTAATATATGCCGACAATGCGATTACATGAAAACATTTTACGCCTTATCGGGAACACGCCTCTGGTAAGAATTAACCGTATGGTTTCGGATAGCAGCGCCGGGATATGGGCAAAGCTCGAAGGCATGAATCCGGGCGGTTCCGTAAAAGACAGGATTGCTCTTTCCATGATCGAGACCGCTGAAAAAGAAGGAGCACTAAAGCCGGGCGGCACCATAATAGAGCCGACAAGCGGAAATACAGGCATAGGGCTTGCGCTTGTCGCGGCAGTTAAAGGATATAAGCTCATGCTCACAATGTCCGAGGCTATGAGCATGGAAAGAAGGCTTTTGCTTCAGGCGTATGGAGCCGAGCTTATCATAACGCCGGCAAAAGAGGGGATGATGGGCGCGTGGGATAGGGCGGAAAAAATTCTTAGAGCAAACCCCGGTTTTTTTATGCCGTTACAGTTTGAAAACAGGGCAAACCCCGAAGCTCACAGGAAGACAACCGCGGTTGAGATAATGGATGCGCTTGGAGGCGTGCCCGATGCGCTGGTCGCGGGCGTAGGAACCGGAGGGACAATAACAGGCATAGGCGAGGCGTTCAGAGAAAACAGGCGCGATGTCTTAATTATTGCCGTGGAACCGGCCGGTTCGCCCGTGCTTTCGGGAGGCGATCCGGGGGAACACAGGATTGCGGGGCTTGGAGCCGGTTTTTACCCCGGTGTTTTGAATACGAAGATATACGATGAAATCATTACCGTCACCGACAGCGATGCGGAAGAAACCTCAAGGCAGCTTGCCTTAAAAGAAGGGATACTCGCCGGCATATCATCGGGCGCTGCCATGCAGGCTGCCATGCAGGTCGCGCAAAGGATCGGCAAAGGGAAAAGAATAGTCGTGATATTTCCGGACAGGGGAGACAGATATCTGAGTTCGGGCTTGTTCGGCTAATATTTATATAAAAAATATACAAAGCGATTAAAAAATAATCAACATACATCTCTCACGTTTCCCCTCATCTTTTATTTAACAATGAGTTAAGAGCCGGCACGGGGATTGCTTTTATAAATTCAGAAAATAAATTTGTAAGGAGCATACCATGACAGACGGCGTTAAGATATACGGGCTCTGCCTCGAAAGGATGAGACATCAGATAAACATAGCCAAAAAGAAATCGCAGACCGGCGAATTCTTAGAGGATGACACCTTCCTGCTCGAATCCTATAACACGGGCGACATAGACGACATCATAGACATCCTTGAGCTTTACGATATAGAGGAAAAGAACTTAAAAGGCCTGCATGACAAGCTTGAAGAACTGGCAGACACCGTCTCGATATTGACCCGCGAGACCCTGCGCTTCGGGTTTACGGATGAAGGACATCTCGGCCTTTATCTGACATTAAATAAAGATAGCGGTTTTTTCGAAGAACCCCTTCAGAATGCCCCGGCGTTAGCATATTCCGGGCGATAAACACAGCCGTCTCAACCCGGTGCGCGCAAGGTTAACTACCTCCCCGGTTTTCCTTGCGCGTACCCCTCCCCTCATAGCGAAGCCCTCCAAAACATGATATTATTTGATTGTCCGGAGGTGCGCTATGGCAGAGATCATAAAAAATCTTATCAACGGTAAATGGCAGGAGTCTTCAGCAAAAGAAACGTTCGAGAGTATAAATCCGGCCGATACAGCGGATGTCGTAGGTATCATTACAAAATCAGCAAAGGAAGATGTTGACAAGGCGGTTGCGGCTGCGCGCGAAGCCTTTAAGACATGGCGGCTTGTCCCTGCTCCTAAGCGCGGAGAGATGCTCTTCAAGGCAGCAGAGCTATTGATCAAAAAAAAGCAGGGGCTTGGCGAGCTTGTTACGCGGGAGATGGGAAAGGTACTTCCTGAAGGATTGGGGGACGTTCAGGAGGCGATAGATATAGCCTATTACATGGCAGGAGAGGGAAGGAGGCTTTCGGGAGAAACCGTTCCCTCGGAGCTTCCCGACAAAGATTGCAAGTCCATCCGCGTGCCTGTAGGAGTCTGCGCTTTAATAACCCCATGGAATTTTCCGACAGCCATTCCCGCGTGGAAGATAATGCCCGCCCTCGTTTCAGGCAATACAGTCGTGTTTAAGCCGAGCAGCTATACGGCTGTATGCGCCGCAAGAATCGTAGAGATACTTCATGAAGCAGGCATTCCTGCGGGCGTCCTTAATCTCGTTCATGGAAGAGGGGAGGACACAGGAGAATATCTTGCCATGCACCCTGATATAGACGCCATTTCTTTTACCGGCTCCACAGCCGTGGGCGAAAGACTTGCCGGAAAGGCAGCCGGAACAGGCAAAAAGGTCTCCTGCGAAATGGGAGGCAAAAACGCCATTATAGTCATGGATGACGCGAATCTCGATCTTGCTGTAGAAGGCGCTATATGGGGAGGCTTCGGCACGACAGGGCAGAGATGCACCGCCGCGAGCCGTGTTGTAGTTCACGAGTCTGTCTATGACAAATTTCTCGATATATTTAAAAACGCCGCATCAAAGCTTAAACTCGGCAACGGCCTTCTTAAGACTACCGATGTAGGCCCTCTCGTGAACGAAGCGCAGATGAAAAAGGTACTCGACTACATAAAGATAGGCAAAGACGAAGACGCAACGGTTGTAACCGGCGGCAAGGCATACAGAGAAGGCGATTGTGCGAAAGGATATTTCATCGAACCGACAATATTTGCCGATGTAAAACCCTCTATGCGGATCGCGCAGGAAGAGATATTCGGGCCTGTGGTATGCGTGATTAAAGCAAAAAATCTCGAAGAAGCAATCAATATCGTGAACGGCACGAAATACGGTCTCGTCGCGTCAATTTATACTCAGGATGTAAACAAATCGGCAGTTGCGGAGAGGGAACTTGATACGGGCATTGTCTATATCAACGCGTCCACCATAGGAGCCGAAGTTCAGCTTCCGTTCGGCGGGACAAAAAAGAGCGGTTTTGGATATAAAGAGGCTGGAGGCAGGGGAGGAGCGCTCGATATGTTCACCAAATGGAAAGTAATTTACCGTGATTTCAGCGGGAAGCTGCAGAAGGCGCAAATAGATAAATAATGCATGACATCATAAAAAAAGCGACTGAACTTTTAACTCCTGCGCTTGTAATGCATACTGATATCATTGCAAAGAGAGCTCAGGGCATTTATGTCGAAGATATAAACGGCAAACGCTATATGGATTTCACCGCAGGCCTTGCCGTTGCAAACACCGGGCACAATCATCCAAGGGTCGTCGAGGCCATAAAAAAACAGGCTGATGCGTTAATCCATTCCGGCTGCATATTTTATTACGAACCGCTTATCACACTTGCCGAGACGCTCAAGGATATTACCCCGCCCGGCATCGATATGTTTTTCTTCGGGAATTCAGGCACGGAGGCGATTGAGGGCGCACTCAAGCTCGCGAGATTTTATACCGGTAGGCAGGGCATCATTGCCTTCACGGGCTGTTTTCATGGAAGGACATTAGGTTCCTTAAGCCTTACCTCCTCAGGAGCGAAATACAGGCGGAAATACCATTCCCTCTTGCCGGCGGTCTATCATTCTCCATATCCTTATTGTTACCGATGCTTCTTCGGACAGAGGCCGGAAACCTGCGGCATGGACTGCTATGAACATCTAAAAAGGTTATTTAAACATCTCCTGCCGCCGGAAGAAACGGCATGCATGATCATTGAACCGGTGTTGGGAGAAGGAGGATATGTCGTCCCTCCAATGAATTTCTTAAAGAGACTGCGTGAGTTCTGCGACAAATGGGGGATACTTCTTATTTTGGACGAGGTGCAGTCGGGAATGGGAAGGACAGGGAAATGGTTCGCATTAGAGCATTTCGGAGTTATTCCTGATATTATGACAATAGCAAAGGGCATAGCATCCGGCATGCCGTTGAGCGCAGTCGCCGCGAAGAAAGAGATCATGTCGCATTGGTCTCCCGGAGCCCATGGAACTACATTCGGCGGGAATCCCGTATCGTGCGCGGCTGCGGCAGCAACCATAAAAGTTATCAAGGAAGAAGGACTGCTCAAAAACGCAGCCGTTGCCGGCAAACACGCAATGAAGATACTCCTCGCCATGAAAGAGAAATATGACTGTATAGGAGACGTGCGCGGTCTCGGACTTATGATAGGCATAGAGTTTGTAAAAAAGGGGAAACCTTATACCGCCGGACTCAAAAAAATAATGGCTCATTGTCTCAAAAAAGGCCTTATCCTCGTAGAGGCAGGTGTGGATAAAAATGTTCTGCGGCTTGCGCCGCCGCTGATCATCGAAAAAAGTGATCTGGAAAAAGGTTTAGGAATAATTGAAGACGGAATTAAGAAATTGACATGAAAAAACAGAAAATAATCATTATGGGCGCGGCAGGGAGGGACTTCCATAACTTCAACATGCTCTACCGGGATAATATTGAGTACGAAGTAATAGCCTTCACTGTAGCGCAGATACCCTTTATCGAAAAAAGGACATATCCGCCGGAACTTGCCGGCAATTATTATCCGGACGGGATCCCGATTTATCCCGAAGAAGAACTCGATGCTCTTATTGCAAAATATAATATCGATCAGGTAGTTTTTTCTTACAGCGATGTCTCGCACGAATACGTGATGCATAAGGCGTCGCAGTGCCTTTCGCTCGGCGCCGATTTTGTCCTTCCCGGCCCTGAAAAGACAATGCTTAAAAGCAATATCCCTGTGATCTCGATCTGTGCGGTGAGGACAGGATGCGGGAAGTCCACAATCACAAGAAAGCTGACAGGCATCTTAAAAGGAAAAGGCATTAAGGTATCGGTCATAAGGCATCCCATGCCGTACTGCGGTTTCACCCCTGTCATGAAATTTTCTACCATAGACGATATTGATTCGGGAGCATGCACCATCGAAGAAAGAGAAGAGTTCGAGCCGCTCGTAGAAAAGGGCATTACCGTTTATGCCGGAGTGGATTATAAAAGGGTTCTTGAAGAAGCGGCACGAGAGTCTGAAATCATAATATGGGACGGCGGAAACAACGACTTTTCATTCATAAAACCTGACCTCGAAATCGTGCTCGTCGATGCCTTAAGACCCGGACATGAAAGACTCTTTTATCCGGGGGAGGTAAACCTTAAACGGGCGGACATTCTCATCATCACAAAAACGAATGAGGCGGATGCCTCCGAATTGAAGGCCCTGAGAGATTCGGTGGGAGAGGAAAATAAAAAGGCGGAGATTCTTGAAGCGCCGTCAATTTTAACGTTAAGCGACAAAACTGTTATTAAAGGGAAAAGAGTTCTCGTCATAGAAGACGGCCCCACCATAACACACGGAGGAATGCCCTACGGAGCTGGAATTGCGGCATCAAAAAGCATTGTCTCCGGCTTTATAGACCCAAGGCCATACGCGGTCGGCTCTATAAAAGAGACTTATGATCGGTTCCCGCACATCGGGCATGTGCTTCCGGCAATGGGATATTCGGATATTCAGATAAAAGAACTCGAAGAAACCATTTCGCGCATTCCATGCGATGTAACGGTTATAGCGACGCCTGTGGATTTACGGAGGATAATAAAAATAGACAAGCAGACCGTGCGGGTATCCTATGACTTCGATATAGATTTGAGTAAAGTGGTGAAAACATTTATGAACAATATTAAAAGCAGATGACACCTAATGGATAATACACCGATACTGATAGCTCTCGGCGGCAACGCCCTTATCCTTTCGGGAGAAAAGGGTTACATAGAGGAGCAGTTTATCCACACTGCCGCCTGCATGAAGCCTATTGCAAAATTAATATCGCAGGGACTGAAGGTGATACTCACGCACGGAAACGGGCCGATCGTGGGAAATATCTTACTAAGGAATGAATGCGCGAAAAATTACATTCCTCCGATGCCGCTTTACATATGCGTTGCGGACAGTCAGGGAGGAATAGGCGCGATGACGGCAGAGAGCCTTAATAACGAACTGAAAAAGATCGGAACAAATAAAACGGTATCCACAGTAATAACCCATATCCTCGTAGATAAAGACGACCCTGCCTTTCAGAATCCGACAAAACCTATAGGGCCTTATTATTCGGCCGGCGATGCGGGGCTTTATATAAAACAGGGCTGGAACATGAAAAAGATACCCGAGCGCGGATGGAGAAGGCTCGTCCCCTCGCCAAAACCTAAAAAAATAGTGGAACTCGAAGCGATAAAGACACTTATTGAAAGGGACATAATTCCCATCGCATCGGGCGGTGGAGGAATTCCGGTAATAGAAGAAGACGGAGTCATAAAAGGCATAGACGCGGTAATTGACAAAGACCTTTCCGCGAGCCTCCTTGCCCGTGAACTTTCATTGAAAAAATTTATCATCCTCACCGATGTGGACGGTGTCTATCTTAATTGGGAGAGCGACGACAGGAAAAAGCTCGAAATTCTTACAGTAAAAGACGCTGAAAAATATCTCGCCGGGGGTCACTTCCCGGCAGGAAGCATGGGACCGAAAATAGAGGCTGCAATAGAGTTCCTCAAGTCAGGCGGGCAGGAAGTGATAATCTCAAAACCTGAAGACCTTATTGCTGCGATAGCCGGAAAAAGAGGAACAAAGATAGTTCCTTAGCTTAAATATTCCTCGACGGGCAAATGTCATAAAGTACGCACTCTTTGTGCATCGGCTTTTTTGCTTGGCATACCTTCCTGCCGTGAAATATCAGGAGGTGCGATATATTTGACCATTCCTTCTGCGGCGTTACAGCCATAAGTTCTTTTTCTATCTTCACCGGGTCTTCGTTTTTTGTAAGCCCGAGCCTCTGAGCGAGTCTTCTCACATGCGTATCTACGGCAATCCCTTCGTTGATGCCGTAAACATTGGAGAGTATGATATTCGCAGTCTTCCGAGCGACTCCGGGCAATGTTGTGAGTTCATCCATCGTATTTGGAACTTTTGAATTGAATCTTTCGATTATCATCTTTGCCGATGCCTGAATGTTTTTCGCCTTATTCCTGTAAAAATTAATCGAACTTACATCCTTCCGGAGCATATCGGGATCGGCATTCGAATAGTCTTTAATGGATTTGTATTTTTTAAAAAGTTTTTCCGTAACTTTATTCACATGCACGTCTGTTGCCTGCGCGGAAAGGATGGTCGCCACGAGGAGTTCAAACGGACTTCCGAAAGTCAGCGCGGTTTTAGGATCGGGATATTCCTTTCTCAGGCGCTTCAATATTTCCGATACCTGTTCTTTCAAATCCATAACGACCTCCTGAAAATAATAGCAGAATAAGGCTGACTTGATGCAAAATTCCTGGGTTCTTTAAGGGGCAAAGTAACGACTGCCCCTTCCCTCCGCTCTAATAAAAACATTCTATTCTATTTTACAAGTAATAAAGCACAAAGGACTAATAGTTTTGCGAAAGTCAGCCTTATCCTGCTGAATAACATGTTGAGATTTTCGGAAATTCATCTTTTGCAATTTCTTTTGACGATTTGAATTTTTCATAAAATGCCTCTACCTCTTTCATAAATGCCTCTTTATCTATCGCTATTTTCGCAATATTATATTCCCTTAAAATCTTCATCCCGCTCATGAGCAGCTTTTCCGTCCCCGCATATTCCTTTCTTTTATAATGGACAAGAGCAGCCGCGATCTTAATCATTCCCTGAATGAAATGCCTTTCAGGAGATTCGGGAGTACCCAGCCACAGGGTTTCCCATGCTTCATGGGCCTCGAAATATTCGCCCTCGTTAAAGAGCCTTATGCCTTTATCGAGATTTTCCACTCTCATTCACCGGAACAATCTTTTTAAAATATTCGATCCATTTTCCGAAATCACCTGTCATTTCGCCTGCCCTCGGACTATCGGTATATTTATAATGCCTTCCTATCAATTCTTTCAACCTCTCCATTTCTTTAGCATCTTCAATAGTTGTTATCATCGCGTAAGAGCGGTTAATCTTGTCTTCGAGTTTATCGTCCCCGTCGAGGATATAGATGACTCCCCCTGTCATGCCCGCGCCCATATTATATCCCGCGTCTCCGAGGACTACAACTTCACCCCTTGTCATGTATTCGCATAGATGATGCCCCGCTCCCTCGACCACGGCGATAGCGCCGCTGTTCCTCACCGCAAATCTCTCCCCTGCAGTTCCAGCCGCGTAAAATTCTCCTCCGGTCGCGCCGTAAAGCACTGTGTTCCCCGCGATCACATTCTTATGCGTATCTTTAACATCCGCCGGTCTTATAACAATCCTCCCTCCGAACATTCCCTTGCCTACATAATCATTAGCATCTCCTATCAATTTAAGCGCAACCCCTTTGTGATTGAATGCCCCGAAACTCTGGCCTGCCGTGCCTATGAATGAAATCCTGATGGTATCCGGAGGTAGTCCCTCATCCCCGTATTTCTTCGCTATATGATAATTCAGCCTTACCGGAATGCTCCTGTGTATGTTTCTTATCGCATATTCCTTCTCAACGGGTTCTGCCTTTTCGATATACGGCATCAAATCCTTGACTATATCCTCATTCATGGACGGCGCATGGTTGTCATTGCATTTCCACACGCACTTTACCGCCTGTTCTTCCGGATATTTTTTCAGAAGCCTGTGCAGCTTTATCCTCTTTGCGCCTTCATGACCTTCGGGAGCAATTGCTTCCAACAAATCCGTCCTTCCTATAATCTCATCGATGCTCTCAGCGCCCATTTCAGCGAGCATCTCTCTCGTTTCACGGGCAACCGCCCTGAAATACGCCATAACGCCTTCGACAGTGCCTGTAAATTTCTTTCTGAGCCTTTCATCCTGAGTTGCGACCCCTTTCGGACAGGTATTAAGGTGGCACTGCCTTGCGAGCACACAACCCGCAGAGACCATTGTGGCGGTTCCGAAGCCGAATTCCTCAGCGCCGAGCAACGCCGCAATAATAATATCCCTTCCGGTCTTTATGCCCCCGTCAACCCGCACCTTTATCCTCTCTCTCAGGTTATTTTCGATCAATACCCTCTGCGTCTCGGAAAGCCCTATTTCCCAGTAATTACCGGCATTTTTGATGGAGCTTATGGGCGAGGCGCCCGTGCCTCCGTCGCAGCCGCTTATCTGAACTATGTCGGCGTATGCCTTTACGACTCCGGCTGCAACCGTGCCCACGCCCGTTTCCGACACGAGCTTTACGCATACCTTCGCCTGAGGGTTTGCCTCTTTGAGGTCGTTTATCAATTGAGAGAGGTCTTCTATCGAATAAATATCGTGATGGGGCGGAGGTGATATCAGAAGCATATTCGGCCTGCAATGCCTGAGCATCGCTATATATTCCGTAACCTTGCTTGCAGGGAGATGTCCTCCCTCTCCGGGTTTTGCTCCCTGCGCTATCTTTATCTCAATCTCCCTTGCGGATGCAAGATACGCCGGTGTAACTCCGAACCTTCCGGACGCTATCTGCTTTATGGCGCTGCTCTTTATACCTCCGTATCTCTTTGAATCCTCTCCACCCTCGCCGCTGTTGCTCCTCATTCCGAGCCTGTTGCAAGCCTCCGCTATGGTTTCGTGCGCTTCCGGAGAAAGGGCGCCTACGGACATTGCGCCGGAAAAAAATCTCACAAGTATGGCATCTTCGGATTCCACTTCATCTATGGAAATGGAGTCGCCTTTTTTATAATCAAGGAGATGCCGTATGGATACCGGATGTTCGTTTGCCGTTCCGGAAAAATTTTTATAGTCATTGTAATCCATGCTTTTGATGAATTTGTTCAACGCTATCACCGATGACGTAGACCACGCATGCTGCTGTCCTTCTTTTCTGTGACGCAGTTCTCCTCCGAAATCGAGGACAGGCTCGGAAACTTCAAATCCTGCATTATGTCTTTTAAAAACCGAATCTTCCATTTCCGTGATTCCGTCCGCCTCTATAACTACGGGGGTTCCGGTGAAATATTCGTCTACAAAATCCTTATTCAGGCATACCGAATCGAACAACTGCGCTCCGTAGTATGAATTAAGCGTAGAAATGCCCATCCTCGCCATGACTTTAAGAAGCCCGTCCTCCAGTACCTTTCTATAATTTACGGCAGCATCATCATAGGACATCTTCAGTTCGCCTTTATCGCACATATCTTTAAAAGTCTGAAACGCCAGATAAGGATAAACCGCGGACGCGCCGTAGCCGATAAGACACGCAGTATGATGGACATCGCGCGCCTCTCCTGTCTCAATGATAAGGCTTGCCCTATTCGCAAGATTTTCTCTTTGCAATTCTTTAAAACATGCCGAGACCGCAAGCAAGGAGGGTATAGGCACTCTGTCCTTTGAAATACTTCTGTCCGAAAGTATTATTATCTCTGCGCCTTCGCTTACCGCTTCCACCGTCTTTTTCTGAAGCCTCTTAACCGCAATGGACAACAAAGGAGGCTCTTCGCCGGGAACGCATGCCGTCATAAGGCCGTCCGGCAGGATATTGTCGGGATGTATCTTCGAGTAAGTCGCGTCTATCTTTTTCACCTTAAATATCTTCTGCTCTTCGATCTTCCGGATATGGCCTTCAAAAAGAACCGGAGAGTCGAGATGCAGCCGCTTCGCGTGTTCGGGAGTTTCATGCAGGAAATCTCTCTTATACCCGAGGTTCATATTTAACGACATTGCCGTCCTCTCCCTTATGTGATCTATAGGAGGGTTTGTCACCTGAGAAAACCTCTGCTTGAAATATCTGAAAAGCAACTGCGGTTTTTCCGAAAGCGGAGGAAGAGGCGTGTCGTCGCCCATCGAAAAGGTCATCTCCCTGCCGGAAGCAGCCGCGTATTTAATGGAGTTTTGAATCTCTTCGGAGGTATATCCGAACGCGATCTGTTTTCTTATTATTTCGGGCTCCGGGACAGGAAGCGCGACATCTTCCTTTAATCCGAATAGAAATCCGTCTATCCAATCTTTATAGGGTTTGCGTCCCGATAGTTCATTTATTATATCTCCGGTAAATTTCAAAGCGCCGTTTGTAATATCGACGGAAATAATATCTCCGGGGCCGAGCCTTCCTTTTTCTTTTATCGTTTTCCCTTCGAGTTCTATCATACCCGCCTCCGAGCCGGCGATAAATATCCCGTCCTCCGTCAATGAATATCTGAGAGGACGAAGGCCGTTCCTGTCGAGATGGGCGACTATTTTCTCTCCGTCGGTAAGGACTACGGCGGCAGGGCCGTCCCACGGTTTCATCAGTAATGACTGATATTCAAAAAATGCCCGCGCATCCGCGTTCAAACCGGAATCTTCCCATACCGGAGGGATGCACATGAAAATCGCATGTTCGGGCGAAAAACCCGAAAGCATGAGAAGCTCTACTATCCTGTCCAATGAGGACGAATCGCTCTCCTCTAACGATACGAGAGGAACAAGCAGTTCATTGTCGTCGCCGAATATCCCATGCCTTATCTCATGTTCGATCGTCGCCATCCAGTTCCTGTTTCCCTGAACGGTATTTATCTCCCCGTTGTGCGCGAGCGCCCTCAAGGGCTGTGCCATTGTCCAGTCCGGAAACGTATTGGTGGAAAAACGCTGATGGAATACGCAAAAAGCGGATTCGAAATCTTCGCTCATTAAATCCGGATAAAATATTTCCAAGTGCGGCGCGACAAGCATTCCCTTATAAACAATATCCCTTGACGACATCGAAGGGATATATACCTTTTCGCCGAATGCCTTCTCAACCGCCCTACGAGCAATATAAAGCCTTAACTCTTTTTTACCGTTATCTATGCCCGGCATATCGAGCAATAAATGCCTTATTCTCGGCTTTGTAGAAAGGGCCGACGCCCCGAGGGCATAGTCATTTACAGCCACATCCCTCCAGCATAGGGGCTTAAGGCCGGATATTTTTAAGACCGCCTCTATATCATTTTCGATATTTCCATAGAGAAAAAAGACCCCTACTGCAAGAGAGTCTTCCGAAGAAAGTTTACAGCCGGCTTTTTCAGCCTCTTTAAGAAAAAATTTACGGGGTATCTGTATGAGTATCCCGGCGCCGTCGCCTGTCTTTCCGTCGGCGCCCACAGCGCCCCTGTGCGTGAGGTTTTTAACCGCCTCTATGCCCCATCGGACAATATCGCGGCTTTTCTTTCCGCTTATATCACATACGAAACCTACGCCGCACGAGCCTGAATGGACGGGCGCCGCGTTATGCCTTTTCATAGACCATGATCGATTCGGGCTTGCCCGAGGATTTGCAAATATCATCGAGATTTTTAAAGAGTTCTTTTGTCCCCTCCCCCATCTCCACGAAACCGAAACGTTTGAAATAATCGACAAGATCGGTTGTCGTATAAACTATCTTTACAGGGGCAATATCGAGCAGATGTTTCACTATCAGGGAGCCTATTCCCATTCCCCTTCTCTCCTCCACAACGGCAATACAGCCTATCTCATAGAATCCATGGATCTTCTTCAGCCTGCCGAATCCGACAAGGTCTCCATTCTCCGAGGCAACCACAAACTGGCTGTAATGCAGGTCTTCGGCGTCGAGATCGTATTTCTTTATTTTATCCGCGATGAACACCATATCCGCTTCGGAAGCGTGCCTTATTTTCACTATTTTTCCCGTAATTCCCGATACCCCCGTATGCGACGGACATTCCTCTTTTCCCATAACCCCTCCTCTCGATTCGATGCATAATAAGTTGTAATAAAAACGACCAAAATGAGTCTAACAGGGCACAGTATTTCCGCTCATTCTCGACGGACATCCTTGTCCGTCTCCGAGGCACCAGCCCGGTTTCGCCGTCACGGCAAAACTTCGAGCTGCTGAAACCGCTCCAATACAATGCCCTATTAGATTGTTTCGCTATAAATACCCTCAATAAAAATATAGCACCAAAATGCCCATCTGCCAAGTACATAGGCTTTGACTGTAATCCGTAGCCAAAGGTTTCAACGCACAGCGCGGGTCCGCTTCAATGACTTTATCGGCGAAACTTTTAAACTACATTATCTTATGCACGTCATCCGCATCGGCGGTATCTATTTATTAATTAAACATACAAAATCTTTGCCTTGCACAGAGAACAACACTTATAAAGGCGTTTAAGCGGATTTGCGCTTTGTGTTATTACGGATTATGGTAAGGGTTGCAGTTTTTGGAGTCTGCGCGAAAATCCGCTATAATTGATTCATGGAAGCAATGGCCATAAAAACAGAAAAATATCTCATCGAAGAGGAGCCGTTCTACATCTTTATCGACGACGTGAAGAAGCTTCCTAATAAAATAACCGAGATTTATAGAAGGCTGACGGGTTAGTCCGGTTTCGTACTCCTCGACTTAACGCATGTTTTTTGCTATATTTTTAGTATATATGGACAGCGGCAACAAAATCACAAATGGAGGCATGTCATGAAACTCGATCTGCAGATAACGGCACACAATATCGAACTCAACGATTTTGCAAAGGAAGACATCCGCGAGAAGGCGGAAAAGCTGGACAAATTTTACGACCGGATCATGCGCTGCAGGGTCGTGGTGGATGTCCCGCACCGTCACAAGCATGAAGGCATACTCTACGACGTGCATATCTACATGACCGTTCCCGGCTCTGAATTAATAGTAAAGCGGGAGCCCGGAGAAGACCTCACCGTTGCCGTAAGGGACGCCTTTGACGCGGCGCGGCGCAAACTGGAAGATTTCGTGCGACGTCAGAGGGGCGACGTGAAGCATCATGAAGAGATGCCGCCGGCCCGCATAACCGCGCTCTTTCCGGATAAAGGCTACGGCTTCCTGACAACGCCCGACGGCCGTGAAATCTATTTTCATGAAAACAGCGTATTGAACAAGGATTTCAAGAGACTGAGCATAGGCACGGAAGTCCGTTTTGCGGAAGAACAGGGAGAAAAAGGCCCGCAGGCCAGCACGTTAACGGTTCTGGATTGACTATAGGCGTCAACGCTCAAGCAGCCGTTTTTTAATATCTATCGCCGCCACGGCGCCCTCGCCCGCCGCTATGACCGCCTGATCATTGCCCTGATTCAGCGGGCCGACGATATACAGGCCGCTCAGGGAAGATTCATAGTTGTGAGCCGTTATGTATTTGAAGCCTTTATTATCTCTTTTAAAATTCAAATCCGAGAGAAAACCGTCATTCAATTTATAGCCGAAGTGGGACATTATTACCTCGCACTCGATCCTTCGCCCGTCCTGCAGTTCAAGCGCCTCCATTTTTTCATTCCCGATGATACGCTCCGGACGGCCTATTATCAAGGGGATATTTTCATCCGCAAGTTCCTCCTTGTATTCTTCAGGGGCCTTGTCCGTATAAAGCACGAGGGTTATGTCTTTGGTGAACATCTCTCTCATTGCGAATGTTAGATGGACGGTCTTTATGGAATTTCCGATTATGACAAGCTTTTTGTTCGTTGTTTTGTATCCGTCGCAGTCCACACAGGTAAAAAGGCTTGTCCCTAAAAATTTATGGAGATTTTCGATGGACGGCAGATTGTCGTAAACACCGGATGAGACTATCACGAATTTAGACAAATATTGTTTATCTCCCGCGTATACTTCAAAAAATTCGTTTTTCAGGACTTTCGTTACAAGGCCGTGCTCGACCTTTACGTTGAAGCTTTTTGCCTGCTCTATCCCCGCCTCAATTATTTCCTTTCCCGAGATCGCCTTCTGCGTTAAAAAATTCTCTATGCATTTTGCATGCTGAGTCCTTCCGCCTCCCCTGTCTATGAGCAGGGCGTTCCTGTTGTATCTGCCTAAATAGATCGCCGCCTGAAGGCCGCCGGGACCCGCGCCTATGATAATGCAGTCGTATATTTGTTCCGTCATGTAAGAATTATACCAGATAAAACATCGGCGCAAAACTATAATCTACAATCAAAATATCTCGATATATAGTAAAAGTCTGCTTCAATGACTTTATAAAGGTGATATAATTTAGAAAAACGTATGAAGGGGGAGTTATGCCAAAATGGAATATAGACCCTGACCATTCGGTTGCGGCCTTTTCGGTTAGACATTTGATGGTAACGAACGTGCGCGGACAGTTCGGTAAACTTACGGGCACGATCAACTTCGATCCGTCCGATATAGCCGCGTCTTCCGTTGAATTAACAATCGATGTTTCAAGCATTACAACCGGAATACAAAAAAGAGACGATCACCTGCGAAGCCCTGATTTTTTAGATGCGGAAAAATTTCCGAGCATCGTTTTTAAAAGCGTAAAGGCGGAAAGCATGGGAGGCAACAAAGGCAGGGTAACGGGCGGCCTCTCCGTTCACGGCATTACAAAACAGGTATCGCTCGATGTCGAATTCTCCGGCCCTGTAAAAGCGCCCTTCGGAGGCGAGATATGCATGGGATTCTCAACGGAAACCGTGATCAACCGCGAAGACTTCGGCATAACGTGGAACGAGCCGCTTGAAGGCGGCGGCGTAATGGTCGGCAGAGAATTACATTTGAATATCGATATAGAAGCGGACCTTATCAAGCAAGCCGGGTAACGTCATTGCGTTTCGCTGCCGGTTACCACACAAGCGACATAAGGGCCTGAGTATCCGACTGAATGCGGTTATATTTGCACTGTACAACCATGCACTCCGACCGGTAGCAGTAACCGTCCTTTATCACCACATGTATGCCAATGCCCGTCCTTTCGGGATATGGACAGGGCATGTGGAGCTTTCGGGTTGTATCCGACCAGCGCTTCTGCATGAGAAAATCTTTCATAAAATCCCGTTCTTAGTATACCAGTTAGGGACTATTTTCGGCATCTGCGGTTGACATTATTTTTTAATGTGCTAATCTTTATTACCAGGATAAAAGAACTCAAGTTATCAGGAGGTTGTCATGAAAAAGATTTTAACGGTTGTATCGGCGGTTGTTTTTATCCTCGGATTCGGGTTTACGGCAAGCGCGATTCACGATATTATCCCGTCCGAGTCCCAGATACCGGAGCCCGGCCCTAACGCCGAAAAACTCAACGAATACATAATCAAATACGATCCTTACAGGGCATGGGAATTGTGGCCTGATAAAGGCAGGCTTTACAAAGGCGCCGCGCCTCACGGGGCGCTGCTTACGACATTTGTGAACAATGCCGGATATTTTTCCATTAAAAAGAAAAAAGGCATGGCCGACGGCTCGATTATTGCCAAGGAAAACTACACTGCCGACAAAAAATTCGTCGCGCTTTCCGTGATGTATAAAATAAAAGGCTACAACCCTGCAGGCGGAGACTGGTTCTGGGTAAAATACGCCCCCGACGGAAAGGTCGAGGCGGCCGGAAAAGTCAAAGGGTGTATAGACTGCCACGCTAAAATGAAAGACAATGATTACATTTTCACGGGAAAGGTGAAGTAATTTTCAGTTGCCCGGCAGGGAGGTCATTATGGAACTATATGACAAATCGAGAAGGGATTTTCTTAAGCTTTTAGGCGCGGCAGCCGTGGCCTCTCAGTTTCCGGCTATGGTTGAGGCGGGTTCCTATACTCCCGATATCGGGCATATGGACCGCGTATTTATAGCAAATGAAGATTCCAATACTATAACCGTAATAGATCCGAGGACAAACACGGTTGAAACAACCATTAATCTTACGAGCTTTGACGAAGACCCGAGACCTCCATTCCGTTTCGTGACTGCCGGAGCCGTGCCCACACATGCTGCGATGATCCGCAAACCGCTTTATCACGGATGCATCGACGCGCATGGAGCAGTGCCGTCTCCTGACGGCAGGATTCTCGCGACAAGCGGCCGCGGCTCAAGCAATGTTTACCTTATTGATACTGTGAAAAAGAAAGTAATCGGCAATGTACCGAATCCCTTTGCATCATCGACTACCAATTCTGAAAGAATCTCCAGCGGGATACTTGTGGGCCGCGAACCGCACGAACCCACTTTCACCCGCAACGGCAGGGAATTATGGATTGCAGTGCGCGGGGAAGACAGGCTCGCAATTCTCGACGTGGAGAAAGCGATAAAACAATCCGGAGGAACCGATGCGCAGGCTATAATCCAATTCGTCAACACCGTAAACGGCCCGGCTCAGGTCTGGTTTAACGCCGATGGGACTTTAGCCTTTGTCGCGAGCCAAAAGGTTTCTAAAATCGACATATTCAGGGTCAACCCGGATATGAGCGGCTATTCGCACCCAAAACATCTTACTACGGTAGATATAAGCGAACAGGACAAACCCGGTTTCACCCCGTTTCTCAAGACTTCTCCGGAAGGCAAAGAGGTCTGGTTCTCGCACAAACTTAGCGATGCGGTATCCGCCCGTTCCGTAAAAGAACCTTTTGACATATTGGATACCGTACCTCTCGGAAAGCAGGCGCGGCCCAATCACCTTGAGTTTGTCGAAAATTCAAACGGCAAGGCGGTATATGTAAGCCTTGCCCGCGTGGATGACAACGGCCCCGGCGGTACGGCTTCAAGCCAAATCGCGATAATCGACAGGAGCGCACTGGCAGGAAAACGGAAAGTTGTAGGCACGTTCTTTTCGCAAGGCAGGGAAGCGCACGGCATATGGACGAACCCGACGAATAAATTGCTCTATATAGCGCATGAACAGGATGAACTGCCCGGAACTCCAAATGCCGGACAGACCGTGGCGACTGCATTTGACGTATCTGATCCGTTCAAGCCGAAATTCATAGCGCAGATGCCGCTCGGCAGTCTCAAGCTGCCGTCAGGCGAATTGCGGAACAAAAAAAGCATCAATCTCGTGTATGTACGTCCGGGTTATCGCGGGCAAACAGGATAGAAGGAGGCAATATGAGATACGCTCTGTTATTTGCGGCTGTGATTATGGCGTATAGTTCCGCGTGGGCGCAGGACCATTCGAATCATAAGCAAGCGCCGGCGCAATACGGTCCCGAATTTACAATGTTCATGAAGGAGATGGATGCCGGCATGAAAAAGATGATGGACGATATGCATGCTCCCGGCTATTCCGGAGATCCCGACATAGATTTCCTCGTAATGATGATCCCGCATCACGAAGGCGCGATCGAGATGGCCCGTCTTGTCCTTATTCACGGGAAAGACCCGATAGTACGCAAATTCGCGGAAGAGATCATCGCCGCCCAGCGGGTTGAAATCGAAGCCATGAAACGGAGATTAACCATTCTTCGCGTTAAGCCCGACCCGGATCCCGATGGGTTCCCGGCGCTCGGCGGCACAAGAGGAAAAGGCAAATAAATTCAGAAGAGAGGAGGTAATATGCCGTCAAAAATACCGGTTGATCTCGGAAAACTGAAAAAAGAGGATATCGACAAAGAGATTTTGAGGGCCGCCATAATAGCCGAACTGGACGCCGTAAATCTCTACGAACAGATGGCTGCGCTCGCTACGAACAAAAACATCCGCACAATCCTCATGGACATAGCAAAGGAAGAAAAGACCCATGTAGGCGAATTTCAGGCTCTCCTTTTACGGGAGGATCAGGAGCAGGAAAGGGAACTCGAAGAAGGCAGGAGAGAGGTCAAAGAAATAACCGGGAAATAATGCGGCCGGAGGACTCGTAGAGGAGGCGCTTATGGAAATAATTCAGGCTATTAAGGAGAGACGCTCGATAAACTTTTTCGATCCGGGCAGGGAAATCCCCGACGATAAATTAAGGGAACTGTTTGAAATCGCGAATCTTGCGCCTTCGTCCTTCAATCTCCAGCCGTGGAAGGTCGTGGCAGTGAGAGACCCCGAAAGGAAAAAGGCATTAAGGCAGTGCGCGTTCAATCAGCCAAAAGCGGAAGAGGCGTCCGCGGTATTGATCATGGTTGCCGACCCTAAGGCCATGGAAGAGAATATAGACCGGATGCTCGACAACTGGCAGGAGCTCGGATACATGAAACCGGACATGAGAGATACCTATAAGGGGATGGCAAACAATCTATACGGAACCGACGACAGCCTCAAAAGGAAATTTTTTGCGATAAAGAATACTTCCCTTTTCGCGATGAATCTTATGGTTGCGGCAAAGGGGCTCGGCCTTGAGACTCATCCCATGGACGGCTTTGACGAGGATTGCGTGAAAAAGGAATTCGATATACCCGAGGACAAGGTCATACCGATGCTTATAGCCGTCGGTTATCTTAAGCCCGGAATAACGCTTCTTCCGAGGGCGTGGAGAAGAAAAATCGAAGAATTCGTAAAATTCGAACGATATTGAGATGGAGAGATTATGGAACGCACGGGGATAATTACAATAAAAGGCAATCCGCTTACATTGATAGGTCCGGCATTAAAGGCCGGGGATAAAGCGCCTGACTTCTATGTCCTGGACGGCGAGTTGAAAGGCGTCGGGTTAAAGGATTTTAAAGGCAAAATAAAACTCATAAGCGTAACACCTTCCCTCGATACGCCGGTCTGCGATATGCAGGCGCGCAGGTTCAATCAGGAGGCCGCGAACCTGCCGGACGATATGGCGGTTTTGAATATCAGCATGGACCTGCCTTTTGCCGTTTCGAGATTCTGCGCGACAGCGGGAATAGATAAGGTCAAGGCATTTTCGGACCACAGGGATGCGTCGTTCGGAAACGCTTACGGCGTTTTGATCAAAGAACTGAGGCTGCTCGCCCGTTCCATCTTTATTGTAGATAAAGACGACGTCATAAGATACATCGAGATCGTTGCCGAGACGACAAGCCTGCCCGATTACGACAAGGCTCTCGATGCGGCGAAAAAACTGCGCGCATAAACGTATCTGGGAGGAATTTATGTTGAACAGGCGACAATTCATATCGGTAACGGCAATAGGCATGGCCGCGCTTTCTACCGGCTATACAATACCGTCATACGAAAAACAAAAAAAGGAGGATAAAAAAATGGCTTACACGGCAAAAGATTATTCAAAACTCATAGGCATGGAGGGCTTCGGCGAAACTCTCCTGAAAAATCACTTCACCCTGTATCAGGGGTATGTAACGAACACCAACAAGGTGCTGGACACCCTCGACCGGATGCTGAAAGACGGAAAGACCGGAACCCCGGAGTTCGCGGAATTAAAGCGGAGGCTCGGCTGGGAATTTAACGGCATGAGGCTCCACGAATATTATTTCGAGAATTTAGGCGGAAAGGGCGGCATCAACAAAGACGGGAAACTCGCGAAAAAAATGGCGGAGGACTTCGGGAGCTATGAGGCATGGGAAAAGGACTTTAAGGCCGTAGGAGCTATGAGGGGCATAGGATGGGTCGCACTGTATCGGGACAGCGTCAACGGAAAGCTCATAAACTTCTGGATAAACGAACACGACGTATCCCATCCGGCCGGGTGCGATCCGGTATTGATAATGGACGTGTTCGAGCACGCCTTTATGATCGATTACGGGCTTAAGAGGGCCGATTACATAGAGGCGTTCTTTAAGAACATAAACTGGGGCGCGGCAGAGGCACGGCTCAAATAATGGTAACGGGCAAGGAAGACCTGCTTCAGGCCCTCATAGAGGCGTATCTGGTGGAGAAAGGCACAATGGAATTCTATTCCTATGCGTCTGAAAACGCCCTGAATCCGGAGGCTAAAAAGATGTTCGGCAATCTCTCGGGATGGGAAGGAAGGCATATGGAGTATATCCGGTTCCTTTATCATTCGGTCACGCAGGATCTCGACCTGAAGGGCTTCGAGGAATTCAGCAGAATGGCAGACGCGCCTTTCACGGAGGCAGGCATACCGGTAAAAGACATGGAGACGCAATTTGAAGAGCATAAATTCATCGACGACATGGGAGCGCTCATAATGGCTCTTGAGGTTGACGGCAAGGCGTATGCACTGTACAGCAGGCTGTCTAAAAGCGCTGCGGACGCCAACGCGAGGGTGGTATTCAAAGAAATGATGGAACAGGAGGCAAGGCATATAGAATATCTGAAAAAGCTCAGAATAAAGCTTTCTGAGACTTAGAAACCGCTTCAATACAATGCCCTGTCATCTAATTTTGATGGAACCTATTAAACAACAGGAGGTATAAGATGGCGAAAATCGAGTATGCCGGAGGAAAGGTCGAAATTGACAGTGAGGGTTATCTCGTAAACATCGACGACTGGAACGAACAGGTGGCTTGCGCGCTTGCTGAAATAGCGGGGGTTGACGAGCTGACAAAGGAGAGGATAGACATCCTGAAGTTCGTAAGGGAATATTATAAAAAATATAATTTCTTCCCTATCTTGAACGCGGTCTGTAAAAATGTGCACCAGCCCAAGAACTGCATCAACGAAAAGTTCATGGACCCTTTAACCGCATGGAAATTAGCCGGTCTTCCGCAGCCGGGCGAAGACATAATCAATATCGTCGAATACGGCCAGACTCCCACGTAAAAACCGCGCAAAGAACGGTTTGGCCGGATGCTGTCCGGTCAAACCGTTCTTTTATCGGGGAAATCCATAATGAACAGGCTTTCAAAAGAACGATCCGCGTATCTCAAACATTCCGCCTACCAGAAAATAGAGTGGTATCCGTGGTCGGATGAAGCGTTCGAAAGGGCAAAACAGGAAGACAAACCCGTATTTTTGAGTTCGGGCGCCATATGGTGCCATTGGTGTCATGTGATGGCTAAGGAATGTTTTGAGAATGAAGATATCATCCGCCTGCTTAATGAAAATTTTATCTGCATAAAACTCGACAGGGACGAAAGGCCCGACATAGACAGGCGGTACCAGCAGGCGGTATCCGCTATCGGATCAGGGGGAGGCTGGCCGTTGAGCGTATTTTTAACGCCCGATAGGAAACCGTTTTTCGGCGGCACTTATTTCCCGCCTGAAGACAGTTCGGGAAGACCCGGATTCAAGAGAATGCTTAAGGCAATAGCGGAATTCTATAAGACAAACCGGGGCGATGTCTCATTGTATGCGGATAAACTGCTCGGTTTCATAAAGCAAAAACCTATGCCTCACGCCGGGATAGAAAAATCGATGCCGGACGCTGCGGCAAAAAGAATACTCTCCGAATTCGATCCGCAAAACGGCGGGTTCGGCGCCGCGCCCAAGTTCCCGATGCACGGGGCAATGGAATTCATGATCAACCGATACTTTTTTACACGCGACGAATCCATCGGGTATGCGGTCAAAAAAAGTCTCGAAGGAATGGCTAAGGGTGGATTTCACGACCATTTAGGAGGCGGCTTTCACCGTTACTCGACCGACGAGGCTTGGATTATCCCGCACTTTGAAAAAATGGCGGACGACAACGCATGGCTCCTGAGAAATTATATAGACGCCTATAACGTCTTTGGAGACGATTACTTCAAAGAGGTTGCGGAGGGAATAATAAAGTTCATAAAAGAAGTATTATCCGCCCCCGAAGGAGGATTTTATGCGAGTCAGGATGCAGATGTAACTCCTGACGACGAAGGGGGATATTTCACATGGACGGAGGAAGAGTTCAAAAACGCCCTTAATGCGGGAGAATACCCCGTGCTGTCAATGCATCTTTTCCATGAAAGGGGCTCGATGCATCACAACCCTGAAAAAAAGGTGCTGTTTGACATTATGAATGAAGATGAGATTTCGGTCAAAACCGGTCTCGACAAAAACAGGGTCAGGGAAATCATTCAACTTGGAAGGCAAAAGCTGCTTAACCGGAGACTCCGGAGAGAAACGCCGTTTATAGACAAAAACTTCTACACGTCTTTGAACGGCATGCTCATATCCGCGTATCTAAAGGCATTCAGGGCGCTCAAAGAAGATTCGATCAAAGAGTTTGCTCTCAAAAGCCTCGACATGATAATGAATCTGAGATTTACAGGCAATGAACTCTTCCATTCCGAAGGCGTGAAAGCGATGCTCGACGATTACGTATACATGATCGAGGCATTGGCCTCGGCGTATGAGGTAACGGGAGATTCCTCATATCTTCATAAAGCGGACGGGCTTATGGGAATATGCTTGGAAAAATTCAGGGACAAAAATGAGGGCGGGTTTTTCGATACCGATGAAGAAGTCCTCGGGTTGAGGCTTAAAGGCATAGAGGACATTCCGCATCCCTCGGCCAATTCGCTCATGATCATGATGTTGCTGAAACTTTACCAAATGACAAACAAATCTGCATACATAGAATACGCGGAACAGGCGCTCAGGACGTTCTCCGCGAGGGCAAGAGATATGGGCATCCATGCCGGATATTATTACGCGGCACTCGACGCGTATTTCAACATGCTAAAGCTCACGGTCTATGCTTCCCCTGAGGGCGAGCCGGCCAAGGCTGCCGTTTCGACATTCAGACCGTATATGACAATCGCATATGAAGAGGACAGAGGTTATATATTGCCGTGCCTGAAATCCGAATGCTATGAGCCGGTTTATACAGCCGGAGAATTAAAAAAATTTCTAAACATGAAATAGCAAGCGTTATCCCAGAAAAATAGTTGCCGCGTAGATGAGATAAAAAATCCCGCCTAAAAGGACTGTAGCGGGCGAAAGTTTGTTACGCATATGGATCTCCGCTATGGCGACAGCGGCAGATGTTAAAGCAAGGATTGCGGAAAAGAGCGCAAGGCCCGAAATGTTCCAGTCGGTAAACAAGAGTCCCACAGATACGGGAAACGTGGACTGAAATACCATCGCTCCTGTAATATTGCCCATCGCGAGGGTATCCCTTCCCTTAAGGGTCCATGTAACGCTGTTGAACTTCTCCGGCAGTTCGGTTGCGACAGGAGCGATAAGGAGGGCGAACAACAGGGGGTTCATTCCCCACGCGGTCGAAAGTTTTTCGAGATTACCCACAAAGATGTGCGCGCCGCTTACCATTACGGCAAGGGCCGCAAGAACCTGAAACGATATAAGCGGCAGACCGGCTCCGTGCTGTTGGGCATGGGCTTCTGATGAAGCACTTCCGGCTAAACGCCGCGCGCCGCCGAGCAGGCGCTTAAAATATAATTCCTCGGTGTGCATTATGTCCGCGCTCTCTCCCCTGAATGTTAAGTAAGCGTATATCACATAGCCTATTACGAGGGCTATCGCTATGAAAATGTTGGACTTCGGAATTAAAAGCGGAAAGAAGATGGCAAAGGAATACATCACTACAAAAAATAAGAGGTCGCGCTTCATCGAATGCGCCTCTACGATAAGTTCGAACTTTCTTTTTTTCATAAGAAAACTTGCGAGCACGGAGAGGCCTACGAGGAAAAATGCGAGCGTCGAGAGCATAAAAGGCGCTCCGAGGATAGCTCCTACGCCGATGTTTTTTGCCGCCTCTCCGCCGTGCATAAGTATGGCTACAAACGGCAATATGGTCTCGGGCAGGGCGGTCCCCACCGCAGCCAAAATGCTTCCGACTACCGCCTGAGACAGCGAGAGTTTTCTGCCGAGGGATTCCACGCCGTTAGTAAAAAACTCGGCGCTGAGCAATATCATAAGCAGGCTGAAGACGAGAAATGCTATTTCCATTTATCGGGTAATCACCGCAGGACAGGGGGATGACTTGATGATCGACTCGGAAACGCTTCCGAGCATTACGCCCTTAGTGTAAGATAAACCGCGCGCTCCCATCACAATCAAATCCACATCTATTTCCGCTGCTATGTCATTAACGGCCGTATAGGGAACCCCTATCCTGACTACACTCTTGGCTCTATCACAGACATTAAGGAATGAGCACATCCGTTCTTCGGCCTCTTTTACGAGCGCGTCCTTATAACCGCTTCTGTCCGCTTCGGTCATATCCTTCCATTTCTGCAAGCCCTTTTCCATTTTAACGCTCGAAACCACATGCGCGACCGTAAGCTCCGAAGAGGTATTCTCCGACAATAACTTGGCGAATTCAAGCGCCTTCTTCGACGGCCCGGAAAAATCCACAGCGCATAATATCCGTTTTATGTTTACGGAACCCAGACGAGCGTTTTCGGATTTTTTGCCCCTGACGACCATCATGGGTATGTCGAGGGATTTTATAAGCCTCTCCGAACTGCTCGGCCTTATCATATGTGATTTATGACCGAGGACGAGGATATCGGCATTCAGATCTTTCGTCGAAACGTTGAACGTCTCTACAAGCCTGCCGGAGGCAATGACATGTTTTGAAGCTATGCCGTAGGGCTTTAATTTTAAAACCCATTTTTCAAGCTCTTTCTCATCCGTTTTTTTCTCTTTTTCGATATACGGCATCAAATAGCCGGGAGGGGTGAGGGCGTAATCCATAACGTACAGCATATCTATTTCGGCCTTTTCAGCCCCTCCGGCCCCGGACAGCCAAAGCGCGTAGGCGATGACCTTTTCCGTGTCCGGGCCGAGGTCTACCGCCGAGAGTATTTTATTTATTTTAAGTTCTCCGCCCATTATAGTTAAAAAATAAAGGGTGGCAAAAAAAACCACCCTTTATTGAAAGAAAACGAATACGCCTATTTTATCGCATCTTTTAATGTCTTGCCCGCTGTGAACTTGGGAACCTTTGTAGCAGGAATTTTGATCTCTGCGCCTGTCCTCGGGTTACGGCCCTTGCGAGCCTTCCTCTTGGATACAGAGAATGTTCCGAAGCCTACGAGCGTTACCTTCTGGCCCTTCTTAAGAACGGCCTTCACCGCATCAAGCGTTGCGTCCAGCGCCTTTCCTGCGTCTGTCTTTGTGAGGCTCGCGCTTGTTGCGATCTTGTCGATAAGATCTGCCTTTGTCATTAGTTTAATCCCCCCTTTCTTTTATGGATTGTTGAATATCAACGATTTGGTATAAACATTACCAAGAAAAGCAGTATTTGTCAAGAAAAAAAACAGGCATGAAACCGAATAGGCATAGACAGGCTTGCCGGTTTATAGAATAAATCGGCGAATATCTGTTTTAATAAAAAGTGCGGGACATGAATATAAACACCCTTATCGATTCTCTGAAGAAAGACCGGCTTATCGGAGCGGGCATTACAGCCCATGAATATATCACTCCGAAAGAATCCGCTTTCGGCAATATGGAAATAACGGACAAATTGCGGGAAGCCTTGGGAAATAAGGGAATAAAGGGATTCTATACCCATCAGGCAGAGGGTATCGGACTGATAAGGCAAGGGCATAATGTTGTCGTCATGGCTCCCACTGCCGGCGGGAAAAGCCTTATTTACAACATCCCGGTCATAGAATCCATCATCGAAAAACCGGAGACAAAGGCGCTTTACATATTTCCCCTGAAGGGTCTCGAACAGGATCAATTCAATAATCTCAACGAACTGTTCCACGCCGCCGGTTTGAACAGTTCGAACAGTTTAATCTGTGCTGTTTACGACGGCGATACTACTCAATACAGGCGAAAGAAGATAAGGGAAAACCTCCCCAATGTAATCTTCACCAATCCCGACATGATCCACCTCTCGCTTAACGCATTCCATAAAAAATGGGAAGGCTTTTTCAGGAATTTAAAATATATCGTAATCGATGAGATACATACTTACAGGGGAGTGTTCGGCTCGCATGTAAGCCATGTTTTCAGGAGATTGAGAAGGATATGCGATTATTGGGGAAGCGATCCGCAGTTCATTGCATGCTCCGCGACCATAGCGAATCCTAAAGAGCTTGCGGAAACGCTCGTAGGAGCGCAGTTCTCCGTGGTAGACAAAACAGGCGCTCCGCAGTCCGGAAAGCACTTTCTCTTTTTAGACCCTATGGACAGCCCTTACGCCGAGGCAACGAGGATATTCCTGAAATGCGTAAATTCGGGATTAAGGACTATACTCTTTACAAAGGCAAGGAAGATCACAGAACTGATATACAAATGGAGCATCGAGCGATCGCCGTTGCTTAAGGATAAAATAAGCCCTTACAGGGCCGGTTTCCTCCCCGCAGAAAGAAGGGAGATAGAGCAAAAACTCTTCAGCGGCGAATTGATGGGCGTAATATCCACAAGCGCCCTCGAGTTAGGGGTCGATATAGGCGGCCTCGATGTATGCATACTATGCGGCTATCCGGGCTCTATTTCGAGCACATGGCAGAGGGCCGGACGCGTGGGCCGAAGCGGGCAGGAATCATTGATTATAATGATTGCCGTTAAAGACGCCCTCGACCATTATTTCATCTCGCACCCCGACACATTTTTCGAAAGGCCCTATGAGGCGTCCATATGCGATCCCTACAACAAAAAAATCCTCAAACAGCATCTCGTATGCGCAGCCGACGAGGTCTATTTAAGGGCGAACGACGGCGTATACGAAATCGATAAGATAAAAGACATTATCGGAGATCTGGTGAGCGAAAACGGCCTGAGAGCAGGAAAAACCGGAGACATATGGTTCTCAGGGAAAAGAATGCCTCAGAGAGAGATAGGTATCAGGACTATCGGAAAACCCCTGAAGCTTAAGGACGAATCGAACAGGCATATCGGAGATCTGGACGGAAAAAGGATTTACAGGGACGCGTTTCCGGGAGCTATCTACCTGCACAGGGGAAGACAGTACAGGGTATTGCATCTCGACCTTGAGAGGAACGAAGCCGTATGCAGGGAAACGGATGTTAATTACTATACTCAGGCGCTCTCTAACGAGCATGTCGAGATTACAGGTATGCCGCAGAAATCGCGCATGCGTCTTTCCCCGGAAATAGACCTTTATCACGGAATGATGCGGATTACCTATCAGGTAGTAGGCTATGACAAGAAAAACACGTTCGACGGCACGAGGATATCGAGGCATGAGGTCGAGATGCCGGAATACATATTCGATACCGAAGGCATATGGATGGTCGTTCATGAAGGCCTCAGGGACAAAATCATCGGCAAGGGCTATGACCTTGCGGGAACCCTTCATGCGGCAGAGCATGTAACAATCGCCTGCATGCCCTTATTCGCTTTATGCGACAAGGGGGACATCGGCGGCTACAGCTATGCCGCATATCCCGAATTTAAACTGCCCGCCATTTTCATTTACGACGGGTACGATGGGGGCATAGGCCTTACCAATAGGGTTTTAGACGTGCCGGCGCAATGGATTAAATCCTCGATCGAAATAATCAAAAATTGCGAATGCGAGGAAGGCTGCCCTTCGTGCGTTCAGGATTCGCAGTGCGGCTCGGCAAACCGGCCGCTGGATAAAAAGGGGGCGATGTATTTTCTGGAGAGTTTATCGGGTTCTTGACAGGGTAAGGGTAACAATAATAAGGTGAAAATCACCTTGACAGGCTTATCCTTTTTCTATATATTGAGTGTAAATACCCTTTTCAGGGGGACAGATGGGGTAAATAAGCCTTTAGCAGCAAAGGGTTTTCTGGCCAATCTTTCTAAGCCAGAATCGGGATATATGAAACAGATTCCTCTACGATCCCATTTTTATGGGCATAAATGAACCTATCATGCACATGAACAAGTTATATGAAATTGCTGCACAAAGGAGGAAGGAATTAATATGTCCAATAGATTTAGGATAGAAAACAATCATATCAAGCTTTATACTACACTTATAGGCCAGCTTCAAAAATACAATACCATTATTTGGCAGGGGCCTACTGCTCTTATAGCTGCAAACTCCTTTGCTCTTGAGAAATTTCATTCAAATCCGTTGTTACTTTGCGTGTTAGCTATTTTCAATACTGTCATAATTTACTCATTTCACAGAATGATTATTCACCAGAAGGCCATAATCAACGCGACAAAGAAGGCAGAAAAAAAGCTTGGAAAAATTTTTCCTCATTTTATTCCTGAGTTTTCTGAAACGAAAGTGAGCGCAGGTACTTTTTTAATATGGACGCTCTCGATATTTGATATTGCGCTTTTTATATATGCAATCACAATTGTGTATGCCTAAATGACAGAACAATTATGTTTATGAGGAAGTATTTATGAGAGAGATGCGCTTCAAGATCACTGGTACGCTATTCTACACCATCGTTGTAATGAATTTGTTTTTAACAGAGGGTGGTCAGAACTTCATCCATAATATTATACAGCAAATTTTAAACCCTCAGATTGGAATTGCCTCATCGGTTGTTCCCCTTATCTCAGTATTGCTTACTATTAGCGCACTCTTATTTACTTCTGATGCAATAGGCTATGTTTTCAGTAGCATAGTTGTCCTCTGGTGGAACTTCTTTCGTGGCGAATCGTATCAATGGCACACACTCAAATATGATCTCAAACAAAAAATAATACAAATGCATCAAAACTCTGACGCCGATAAATCGCAGGAAAAGCTGCAATTGAGCGATTATTATGACGATGTCGTCTTCAACTATTTTTGGCAACAAGCTCCAGAACCAGTTGTAGAGTGGACAGTGCGACGGGATACAGCTTTCCTAATCGGTCTATCAGCGGCTCTTGGAATTGCAGTGAGCGTGATACTATCAGCAGTGCTTACTCTTTATTTTGGGATGATATGGACTGGTTGGAATTGGGTGGTTACAATAATATTTTCCATTTTGATGGTAATATTTTTGTTTAATGCATGGCGCGCAGGCCGAGAAGAATGGCAAATGATGTCACTTTGGTCGTCTGGAAGACTGGATGGTAAACTACAAAATACCTTGCAATATTTTAGTGAAGCGTTAATACAAGCAAATAAAGAGAATAAGCCGTTCAAGAAAAATTAAGAAAAAAGGAAAAAGAAAAGGGGAAATGCTGCTTTTAAGTTCCATATCCATCGGTTAGACAAAATTATGCCCGCTTATCGGCAGATTGTTTTATAATAAGTAGTAAGAACAACGAGGGGGGTGATTTAAATGGCAGGTGCAAAGCAGCAGGTTATTCAGATGATTCAGTCTCTCCCTGAAGAAGTTACGGTTGACGATATTATTGCGGAATTATATTTCAAACTTCAGGTTGATGCGGGGTTAAAAGAATTGGATGAGGGGAAAGGGATTCCTCATGAAGAAATCGAGAAGCGGATGTCCAAATGGCTTACAGTTTAAAATGGTCTCCACGCGCTGCTTCGCATTTTGAAGGAATCTGTGATTATATAGCAAAGGATTCAAGATATTATTCTGCTCTTTTTGCCAAAAGAATTATCTCAATTGTTAGAGCCATTCCTCAGTTCCCTAAAGCAGGGCGGATTGTTCCGGAATATAACGATGAGAATTTGAGAGAAAAGATTTATGAGAATTATAGAATTGTCTATCGTATCAAGTCTGAGGTTATCGAAATTGTTGCAATTTGTCATGGAGCAAAACCGTTGAAAAATATTTTATGAGCGGGCATGCCTTTAATAAAAAAAGGGAATTCCTGCGAATCCCCTTTTATCAAAAAAATTTATTCTTGTTATTTACAGTTTTTAGAGTCCACCGAACCCTTTTGTGGAGCCGCTCAAGTAGGGACGCCGAGCTTCGGAAGTATCACCTTTTGTAAAAGCACCCACACTGCGATTATTCCGATTACTGCGAGAATATCGCTCATGCGGCCTTGCTCTCTTTTTTACCCTCTTTCTTAGCGCCCTTATCGCCTGATTTCGCCTTTATATCTTCATAATCGACAAACTCAATAATAGCCATAGGCGCGCGATCGTTGACCCTCTGCCTTGTCTGCACTATCCTTAAATAACCGCCGTTCCTGTCCGCGAACCTCGGCGCCACATCCGAAAAAAGCTTCGCGACAACGGCCCTGTTCGGGATGTAGGACATCACCATTCTCTTAGCATGGAGATCTCCGCGCTTGCCGAAGGTAACCATTTTTTCGGTTATTCCCCTAATCGCCTTCGCCTTTGCGAGGGTCGTCTCTATTCTCTGATGCTCTATGAGCGACGACACAAGCCCTCTCAGTAACGCCTTTCTCTGATTTGCGGTTCTATTGAAATTACTTCCTGCCAATTTATGACGCATGTCTGCCTCCTCTACTTCCTGTTCCTGCCTGCTGTTTCGTCGGACTCTATCCTCATGCCGAATCCTAAGCCCATTCCAACCAGTATTTCTTTGATCTCGTTAAGAGACTTACGCCCGAAGTTCTTTGTCCTCAGCATTTCGTGCTCGGTCTTTTGAACGAGTTCGCTGATGCTCTTTATATTGGCGTTCTTCAAACAGTTATACGCCCTTACCGACAATTCCAATTCGTCGATGCTCTTCGAAAGGTTCTCGTTCAAAGCGGGGTTGGCCGTAACCGTAATCATGGAAGACGATGCCTCTTCATCGGATTCCGGCTCTTCGATAAAAATAAGCAGATCGAAGTGATCCATGAGTATGGATGCGGCGTCGCTCACCGCCTTTTCCGGGGTTATGCTGCCGTCCGTCCATATTTCCATGACAAGCCTGTCATAATCCGTAGACCTTCCTACCCTCGCCTTTTCGACCCAGAAGTTCACCTTTCTTATAGGACTGAACACCGAATCTATGGCAAGCACATCGACCGGAAGCCCCTCTTCCTTGTTTATTTCGGCAGGCACATAGCCTTTGCCTTTTTTAACGTGCATCTCGATCTCGAGTTTTGCGCCGTTGTCTACGGTGGCTATATAATGGTCGGTATTCAGCACCTCGACGCTCTGATCGGTTTCGATATCGGCGCCTGTTACCGTTTTAGGGCCTTTCACCTTGACTGTGACCACCCTTGGGCCGTCGCCGTATATTTTAAATCTGAGCTTCTTTATATTCAGGACGACATCCACCACGTCATCCTTCACACCCTTTATGCTCGAAAACTCGTGAAGGACTCCGGGTATTCTAACGTCCGTTACCGCGGCGCCCTCGATTGAAGAAAGCAAAACCCTGCGGAGCGCATTCCCGATGGTAGTTCCGAAGCCGCGCTCAAGGGGCTCTACGACAAGCTTGCCGTAAGAATCGGTAAGGCTCTCTTCATCGAAATTATTTTTTTTCGGTAACTGAAAGCCCTTTTTGACAAGATCCATATAAGGCCTCCTATGCCTATTATCTATTTTCCTTTTACAGTATAAAAACAAAAACCGAGCCGTTCTGCCCCGGTATCCTACGTCTTAAAGAATATTACTTTGAGTATAATTCAACGATAAGCTGTTCCTGAACAGGGAGCTGCATCTCGTCTCGTGTCGGGATCCTTACGAACTTCCCTTTCAAGCCCTGCGCGTCGATCTCTATCCATTCCGGGAATCCTCTGTGTTCGGCCATGGAGAGGCTTTCGGATACGGCCTGAAGACCTTTACTGGCCTCCTTTACCTCAACCGCATCACCGGGCCTGAGGATATGGGAAGGAATATCGGACGACCTTCCGTTTACAAGGAAGTGTCCGTGCTTGACGAGTTGCCGCGCTTCCCTTCTATTGGCTGCAAATCCCATTCTATAAACGACATTATCGAGTCTTCTTTCGAGCAGTTGGAGCAGCAATTCGCCTGTTATGCCTTTCATCCCTGATGCCTTTTTGAAGTATATCCTGAATTGGTTCTCCATGACGCCGTATATCCTTCTGACCTTTTGCTTAGCCCTCAACTGAATTCCATAATCGGAAAGCTTGCCCCTGCCCTGACCGTGCTGGCCGGGCGCATACTTTCTCCGTTCGACTCCACATTTCTCGGTATAGCACCTTGTGCCTTTCAAGAAGAGTTTTTCGCCTTCCCTCCTGCACAGCCTGCACAATGCGCCTGTATATCGTGCCATTACACCCTCCTCCTTTTCGGCGGCCTGCAGCCGTTATGCGGCACAGGCGTGACGTCCTTGATCAATGTTATCTCAAGACCTGCCGACTGAAGGGCGCGTATTGCCGTTTCCCTGCCGGCTCCCGGACCTTTTACATAAACGTCCACATGCTTGAGTCCCATTTCCATAGCCTTTTTGGCCGCTGTTTCCGAGGCTATCTGGGCCGCAAAAGGAGTGCCCTTTCTCGACCCCTTGAAACCGAGGCTTCCCGCGCTCGACCATGCTACCACATTGCCTGTCTGATCGGTTATGGAGATTATGGTGTTGTTAAACGTCGTCTGTATATGGGCGGCGCCGCTCGATATATTTTTCTTTATCTTTTTCCCTGTTCTCTTTTTCTGGGCCATGTAAACTAATCCTCCTCTTTACTTTTTCTTGACGACGAGCTTACGGGGGCCTTTCCGCGTCCTCGCATTTGTCTTTGTCCTCTGTCCTCTCGCAGGCAGATGGGCCTGATGCCTGCTCCCCCTGTAGCATCCGATGTCATGAAGCCTTTTTATGTTCATCGATATCTCGCGCCTGAGGTCGCCTTCAACATTGTAATCACGCTCGATGAGGACCCTTATTTTTACGATGTCCTCGTCGGTGAGATCCTTCACCCTCGTATCGGGATTTACCTTCGTCTCCTCAAGTATCCTGTTAGATAAAGACCGTCCTACACCGAATATTCGCGTCAGCCCTATCTCGACTCGTTCGTTCTTCGGCAGGTCAACTCCAGCTATTCTCGCCATATTCGCTCCTTTCTATCCCTGTCTCTGCTTGTGTCTCGGATTTTCGCAGAGAATCCTTACTACGCCTTTTCTTTTTACGATTTTACATTTAGAACATATCGGCTTAACCGACGGCCTTACTTTCATATTTCATCCTCCATCTTCCTGCTTCCTACTTAAACCTATAAGTGATCCGTCCCTTTGTAAGGTCGTAGGGCGATACCTCAACCGTAACTTTGTCTCCGGGCAGTATCTTTATGAAATGCATTCTCATCTTACCCGATACGTAAGCAAGGATTATCTGACCGTTCTCGAGCTGAACCCTAAACATCGCGTTCGGCAAGGTCTCCACAATAGTTCCCTGAAGTTCTATATTCTCTTCTTTGCTCATTCCTTAAGCCTAAAATTATACACGCCTTATCAGATTTTAGTCAAGATTTCAGCGCCGTTTCCGGTAATAACTACCGTATGTTCGTAATGAGCGGACAGACTGCCGTCCGCCGTAACCGCCGTCCAGCCGTCATCGAGTATCCTGACGTCCGGCCCGCCGGCATTGACCATAGGTTCAACCGCCATAGTCATGCCCGTCTTCAGTCGCGGCCCATGCCCCGGTTTCCCGAAATTCGGGACCTGCGGCTCCTCGTGAAGCGAGCGGCCTATACCGTGCCCGACGAAGGCCCTTACGACCGAAAACCCTTTTGATTCCACATGCTCCTGTATCGCGTATGATATATCGGAAACCCTGTTTCCGATTACCGCCTTTTCCATCCCCGCATAAAATGCGTTTTCGGTCGTTTTAATGAGCCTCGACGCCTCATCGCTTATATCCCCTACCGGGAGCGTTACGGCCGCGTCTCCGTAAAAGCCGTCAAGCACTACGCCGAGATCTATGCTGACAATATCGCCGTTACGCAGCTTGACCGTGCGCGATGGGATGCCGTGCACTACCTGATCGTTTATCGATACGCATACGCTCGCCGGATAGCCTCTGTATCCCTTAAAGGCGGGCAGCGCATTTTTCCTTCGTATCTCGCTGTCCGCGAAGCTTTCCATATCGGCGGTCGATACGCCCGCGCCGACAAACGTCTTCAGTTTTTCTATAATCTCCGCTGTTATGCGGCATGCCGCCGCGATCTTCTTTATTTCAGCCTGAGACTTGATTATTATCACACCGCGGCTTTAACCCCTTCTGCCCTTTAACCTGCCTTTTTTAAGGAAGCCCTCGTATGACCTTGTCACCATATGGGACTCGATCTGCGAGACCGTATCGAGGGCGACGCCGACGGCTATCAGAAGAGAAGTGCCTCCAAAATAAAAAGGCACATTGAATTTTTTGATCAAAAGCTCCGGCATAATACATACCACGGAAAGGTATACGGCGCCCACAAACGTAAGCCTTGTAAGTACCCTGTAAATATATTCTGAAGTCTTCGGTCCCGGCCTGATACCCGGAATAAATCCGCCGTGCTTTTGCAGGTTGTCCGCAATGTCTACGGGGTTGAATATTACGGCGGTATAAAAATAACTGAAGAAAAATATCATTCCCACATACATAGCCGTATACATCGCAGTGCCGGGAGATAATTGTTTAGCTATGCCCTGAACCCATGGGATTGCGATAAAGCCCGCAATCGTCGCGGGGAACATTATTATGGACGAAGCGAATATGGGAGGTATAACCCCCGATGTATTGACCTTCAGAGGGAGATGAGTTGTCTGGCCTCCGAACATCTTTTTGCCCACAATCCTTCTCGCGTACTGTACCGGGATCTTCCTCTGGCCCCTTTCAATAAAGATAATTCCACCCACTACCAGGAACATCATGGCGACAAGAAAGAAAACAAAGAATATCGACAGCTCGCCTGCCCTCACCAGATTTAATGTACTGACAATGGCATTGGGGAACTGTGCCACTATTCCCGCGAAAATAATAAGAGATATGCCGTTTCCGATGCCGCGCTCGGTAATCTGCTCTCCGAGCCACATAAGAAAGGCTGTGCCGGATGTAAGGGTAATCATGGTGAGCAGCCTGAAAGACCATCCCGGATTCTGGATAAACTGGCCTCCCTGCATGCCCTCTATGCCTATTGCTATTCCAAGCGACTGAATGGCGGCAATGACAACCGTAGCGTATCTTGTATATCTCGTGATCTTCTTTCTGCCTGCATCGCCTTCCTTTGCGATCTTGCCGAGCGCCGGGATAACTACCGTGAGAAGCTGAAATATAATGGAAGCGCTGATATAAGGCATTATGCCGAGCGCGAAAATAGTGACCCTTGAGAGAGCGCCTCCGGAGAACATGTCGAAGAACCCCATGAGCGCTCCGCCTTTTTCAACGAGAAACTTGCTCAGGGCCTCTCCGTTGATTCCGGGCGTCGGGACGTGGGCTCCTATTCTATAAACGATAAGAAGGCTTAATGTAAAAAGAATCCGGATCTTTAGCTCCGGTATCTTAAATATATTCCTGATGCTTGCGAGGACTCCCAATGTTAAAGCACCTCGGCCTTGCCGCCTGCGGCATTTATTTTTGACAGCGCAGAAGCGCTGAAGGCATGCGCCTTTACGGTCACCGGCTTGCTGAGATCGCCGATGCCGAGTATCTTTATCCCGTCTTTTATGTCCTTTATGACCTTTTTCCCCAAAAGCGTCTCGGGAGTTATTAAATCGACGCCGAGCGCCGCGATATCCTTGATATTTAAAACGGCATACTCTTTTTTAAAGGGTATGTTCTTAAATCCCCTCTTAGGCAGTCTCCTCTGCAGCGGGGTCTGGCCGCCTTCAAACGCAGGCCCTTTGGGGCCTCCCGAACGGGCCTTCTGCCCCTTATGTCCTTTCGTAGCGGTCTTGCCGTGCCCTGATGCGGGGCCGCGTCCTATCCTCTTTACTCGCTTCGTGCTGCCCTCTGCCGGAGTCAAATCCTGTATCTTCATGGGTAATCCTAACCTCCTGTAATCTGCTTTCTTAATTCGTCTCTTCGGCTGCCGGCTCTTCCTCTGATTTGCCTCTCAGCCTGAAAACGACATCGGGATTTTTCAGGTTTGTAAGGCCGTCCAGCGTTGCCTTGACTGCATTGAAAGGGTTATGACCGCCGAGAGATTTTGCGACTATATCATGAATTCCGGCAACCTCAAAAACGGCCCTGACAGCCCCTCCGGCAATTAATCCGGTGCCTTTTTTTGCGGGGTTCATGACTACGGAATTCGCGCCGTAACGGCCGATAATTCTATGAGTTATAGTGCCCTCGGTTAACGGAAATTTCACAAGCCGTTTCTTTGCCTGCTCCACTGCCTTTCTTATCGCCTCCGGGACTTCGGTTGCTTTTCCTTTGCCTACGCCTACGGTGCCGTTTTCATCGCCTACGACCACAAGTGCGCTGAAAGAAAATCTCCTTCCGCCTTTAACGACCTTGGCGACTCTATTTATGTAGACAACCTTATCCTTTAAGCTAAGCCCTTCAGCTTCTATCCTCTCAGTCTTCACCCTGCCTCCTACCTATAATTTGAAATTTCAAATTTGAAATTTGAAATTAAAACTCGAGCCCGCCTTCCCTTGCAGCATCGGCAAGGGCCTTAACGCAGCCGTGATATCTATATCCGCCTCTGTCGAACACCACACTTTTAATTCCGGCCTTCAACGCCTTTGACGCCAGCATCCCGCCTATTTTTTTCGCCGATGCCGAGTTTCCTTTATGACCCTTTTCCGTCTTAATATCTTTATCTACGGTCGAGGCGGCAACAATGGTGCGCCCCTTCGTATCGTCTATAAGCTGGACATGTATGTTATTAAGGCTTCTGCAAACGCTGAGCCTTGGCCGCTCGGCGGTGCCGAATACCTTTTTCCTCAATCTCGCGTGTCTTCTCTTACGTGCCGATTCCTTTATATTCACCGATATCCTCCTCTACTTCTTGCCTGTCTTGCCTGCCTTAAGCTTAATCCGCTCGCCGGCATACCTTATGCCTTTACCCTTATACGCATCCGGCGTTCTCAGTTCCTTTATGTTGGCCGCAACCTGACCCAAAAGCTGTTTATCTATTCCGCTGAGGGTAATGGTGGTCTGCTTTTCATCGGCCTTTGCGGCAACGCCTGCGGGAAGCTCGAATTCAACCGGGTGGGAATAACCGAGCGTAAATAAAATCCTGTTCCCTTTGACCTGCGCCCTGTATCCGATACCTATTATTTCGAGCACCCTCTCGTATCCCTTGAATACGCCGTTCACCATATTCGACATCAAGCTGCGCGCAAGGCCGTGAAGAGCCCTGTCTTCCTTCATGTCGGATACGCGCTCGACCGATATCTTGTTATCGGCCATGGAAACTTTTATTCTTTGGGGAATTGAATAACTGTTCTCACCCTTAGGCCCTTTTACTTTGACAACGTCTTTTTTTATCTCGACATTCACGCCCTGGGGTATTGCTATAGGTTGTTTTCCTATTCTCGACATCTGTTATCTCTCCTTACCACACATAACATAGTACTTCGCCGCCTACGCCTTCCCTGCGGCACGTTTTGTCGCCCAATATGCCTTTAGGCGTGGTGATAACGGCCATTCCGACTCCGCCCATCACCCTCGGTATCTCGCCCTTGCCGACGTATACCCTTCTGCCGGGCTTGCTTATTCTCTTCAATCCCGATATAATCGAACCGCTTTCAGGCGCATATTTCAGGGCAATCCTCAAAATTCCCTGTTTTTTGTCCTTAATAATCTTGTACGATTTTATGAACCCTTCTTCCTTCAATATCTTCGCTATCTCTACTTTCATTTTAGATGCAGGGATATCGACCTTTTCGCTCTTTATAAGGATCGCATTCCTTATCCGGGTCAACATATCTGCAATTGGATCTGTCAGCATTTAGCCTCCTAAATCTTATATCCTGTATCCGATGAAAAGCCTCAGCTCCTTCATCGACGTTACCAGCTCGACTTTGTTACCCCGGGTATCTGTCCCTTAAGGGCAAGCATCCTGAAACAAATTCTACAAAGGCCGAACTGCCTTATATAACTCTTCGGCCTGCCGCATACCTTGCACCTATTGTGAGCCCTGACCTTAAACTTGGGCGGCCTCTTAGATTTCTCAATTATGCATGTCTTTGCCACAAACTCCTCCTTGCCGAGACCCCGAAAAGTCCTGCCGCTTTTCAGGGAATCGCTTAATCATTTTCTGAAAGGCATCCCCATGCGTCCCAGCAATGCCTTGCATTCTTCGTCCGTCTTTGCGCTGGTGCATATTGTAATATCGAGGCCGTGTACCATTTCAACCTTGTCATAATCTATTTCGGGGAATATATACTGCTCTTTCAGGCCGAAGGTGTAATTCCCCTTGCCGTCAAAAGACTTTCCCGAAAGACCCTTAAAATCCCTTATTCTCGGCAGCGCAACATTTATCAGCCTGTCCATGAATTCGTACATCCTTTCGCCCCTGAGGGTTACCTTACATCCGAGAGGAACGCCCTCTTTCAGCTTAAAGCCGGCTATCGCCTTCTTGGATTTTGTAATAAGAGACTTCTGGCCGGTAATGACGGCAAGTTCCCGCTCGGCCGCATCAAGAACCTTGATATTCTGCGTAGCCTCGCCGAGGGTTACGTGAACAACCACCTTCTGGAGTTTCGGAACCTGCATGATGCTTTTATATGAAAATTCCTTCATTATCGCAGGCACTATCTCTTTTATATATCTTTCCTTCAGCCTCGGTGCCATTATTGGTCTATAACCTCCTTGCACTTCTTACATGTCCTGAGTTTTTTGCCGTCGTCAAGGAGCGCAGCGGCTATCCTTGTGGGCTTGCTGCATTTAGGACATACGAGCATAACATTCGATGCGTGTATCGGCGCTTCCTTCTCTATGATCCCGCCCTGCGTGTATTTTTTGTCGGGCTTCATATGTTTTTTGACTATATTTAAACCTTCTATAACAACCTTTTCCTTGGACGGCAATACGGACAGAATCCTTCCGCTCTTTCCTTTATTCCTGCCGGAAAGCACAACAGCCGTATCGCCCTTTTTAATCCTTAACCCCACGCTATATCCTCCTACAAAACCTCGGGGGCAAGGGATATGATCTTCATGAATTCCTTCCATCTCAATTCCCTTGCGACCGGTCCGAATATTCTTGTTCCTATAGGCTCAAACTGGTTGTTTATAATCACAACCGCGTTCTGGTCAAACCGTATATATGAGCCGTCCGTCCTCTTGGTTTCCTTCTTGGTCCTGACCACCACCGCCTTAGCTACGGCGCCTTTCTTTACATTCCCGTCAGGGATCGCCTCCTTCACGCTTACGACGATAATATCGCCGAGCCGGGCATATCTCCTGGTTGAGCCTCCAAGCACCCTTATGCACTGAACTTTTTTGGCTCCGGAATTGTCCGCTACTTCAAGAATGCTCCTCGGCTGAATCATCTTACCTTCCCTCGCCTTCTACAACGTTAATTACCTGCCACCGTTTATCCTTGCTCAAAGGCCTGCTCTCGATTATCTTAACGGTATCGCCCGTCTTGCACTTGTTTTCTTCGTCATGAGCCTTGAACTTTGCAATCTTCTTAACGGTCTTCTTATACAAAGGATGCTGGAATGTCCTCGTAACCGCAACAACCACTGTCTTATCCATCCTGTCACTTACGACTTTACCCGTATAAACCTTCTTAGGCATTTTCAGATACCCCTTTTTCTTTTTCTATAATTACGGTGAGCACCCGCGCTATATCCTTTCGTACCGCCCTGACCCTCATATTATTTCCCAGTTCTCCCTTCGACAACTGAAACCTGAGGTTGAACAGTTCTTTTCTTAAATCCATTTCCTTCTGCCTTAATTCATCGGCCGATAACGCTCTCGCCTCGGAAGGTTTCATGATACAACCTCCTCTCTTTTCATGAATCTCACGGCAAGAGGCAGCTTTCTGGAGGCAAGTTTAAACGCCTCTTTTGCGACCTCCTCGCTTATGCCGGCCACCTCGTACAGAATCCTTCCCGGCTTTACCACCGCGACCCAGTACTCCGGATTTCCTTTTCCCTTTCCCATTCTTGTCTCTGCCGGCTTCTTGGTTATGGGCTTATCCGGGAATATCCGTATCCAGACCTTGCAGCCTTTCTTGGCCGCCCTCGTTATGGCAACCCTCGCCGATTCTATCTGTCGGCTTGTTATCCAGCCCGGCTCCATGGCCTTCATACCGTATTCTCCGAATGAGATTTCCGCTCCCCGGTATGCCTTGCCGTTCATGTTACCTTTCATCAACTTTCTGTATTTAACCTTTTTAGGTGCCAACATAACGCTATTCTCCTGAAGACGAAATTACTGCCTGTTCCGGAAGTATGTCGCCGTGATATATCCAAACCTTGACGCCGATCTTACCGTAAGTCGTGCGCGCCTCCGCAAAACCGTAATCAATATCCGCCCTGAATGTGCTGAGCGGAACCCTGCCTTCCCTATACCACTCCGAACGGGCTATTTCAGCCCCTGCCAGCCTTCCTGAGCACTGAACCTTTATGCCTAACGCCCCGAACCTCATTGCCGAGGAAACGGCGCGCTTCAATGCCCTTCTGAATGCAACCCTCTTTTCGAGCTGCAATGCGATATTCTCAGAAACAAGCTGAGCATTAATTTCGGGCTTTCTGACTTCCTTTATATCTATCGAGACCTGTTTGCCGGTTATATTTTCTATCTCTTTTTTGAGTTTCTCTACTTCCGCGCCTTTCTTTCCGATTATAATGCCGGGTCTCGCAGTATATATTATAAGTTTCAGCTTCTGCCCGGATCTTTCTATCTCGACCTTTGAAACGCCCGCGTGAAATAATTTTCCCTTGATAAGCTTACGCATGTTTATGTCTTCGATAAGCTGGTCGGCATAACCTCTTTTGAGGAACCATCGCGACTCCCATGTCCTGATGATTCCTACTCTATTGCCTATTGGATTAGTCTTCTGACCCATTACTCCTCCGTCAGGATAATTGTTATATGAGACATTCTTTTCTTTATTACATTAGCCCTGCCCATTGCCCTGGGCTCCATACGCTTCATTACCGGTCCGTGATCTACAAAAACAGTCTTTATTTTTAATTTATCCATATCCACATGGCTGTCCTTATGTTCCGCATTCGCCATCGCCGACCTCAATAGCTTGGCGATAATCACTGCGCCGCGATAAGGCATATACTTCAAAGAAACCATCGCATCGGAAGCCCTCTTTCCCCTGATAAGGTCTACAACCCTTCTCGCCTTCCTCGGCGTTATCCTCGCATATTTCAAAATAGCCTTTGATTCCATATCCATAAATTATCCTCTCTATCTGCCCTTCACCGACGTTGTCTTAACGGCTGACGTTGTCTTAACGGTTCCGGAATGGCCTTTAAATGTTCTCGTAGGCGCGAACTCTCCCAGCTTATGACCTACCATGTTTTCGCTTACATACACGGGAATAAACTTTCTTCCGTTATGCACGGCAAAGGTAAACCCGATGAATTCAGGCATTATCGTTGAACGTCTCGACCATGTCTTGACCATCTTTTTATCTCCCGATCTCATCATAGTCTCTACTTTTTCCATCAGCTTGGGCTCTACATACGGCCCTTTTTTTAAGGATCTCGGCACTTAATCCTCCTTACTTACGTCTCTTTAAGATAAACTTCTTTGTTCTCTTATTGCTTCTCGTCTTTACGCCCTCGGGCTTGCCCCACGGAGAGCAAGGGGGCCTTCCGCCCGAAGACTTTCCTTCTCCGCCGCCAAGCGGATGGTCTATCGGGTTCATGGCAACTCCCCTGACATGGGGCCTCTTACCCAAATATCTCTTCCTGCCGGCCTTTCCGTACGATATGTTCTCGTGTTCAACGTTTCCGACCTGCCCGATGGTTGCAAAACAGGCCGTCATAATCAATCTCACTTCGCCGGAAGGCATCTTTATCTGAGCGTATTTTCCTTCTTTGGCCGTGAGCTGCGCAGCGGCTCCGGCGGTCCTTACCAATTTCGCGCCCTGTCCGGGGTTTAACTCTATATTATGTATCACAGTGCCGAGGGGTATGGCATGTATAGGCATCGTATTGCCCGTCTTTATTTCCGCATCCGGTCCCGACATCAACTCATCGCCCACGCCGAGCCCTACGGGAGCCAGAATATATCTATGCTCGCCGTCCCTGTATTTCAACAGCGCTATCCTCGCGGACCTGTTAGGATCGTATTCTATAGTTGTAACTACAGCCGGAACCCCTATTTTATCGCGGGTAAAATCGATAGTCCTGTATGCCCGCTTATTACCGCCTCCGCGCTGCCACACGGTCACCCGTCCCGTATTATTCCTGCCGCCTGTCTTCTTTACGGAGCTGACTAACGGCTTGTGCGGGCTGTCCGCAGTTATATCCTTGTAATCCGATGAGCTTTGAAATCTCCTTCCCGGAGACGTCGGTTTATATTTTCTTATTCCCATTATACACCCTCGATAAAGTCGAGTTTTTCACCCTTTTTTAGTGTTATTACCGCCTTTTTCCTGTCCGGGGTTCTTCCTGCGAATTTCCCGAACCTCTTCATCTTGCCCTTTTCACTTATTGTAGCTACCTTTTCAACTTTCACCTTGAATATATCTTCAACCGCCTTTTTAATCTCATGCTTATTAGAACCGGGATCGACTTCGATAAGCACCTTATTCTCCCGCTCCTTTATATCCATGCCCTTTTCCGTAAAAAGAGGTTTCTTGATCACATCGTAAATTATCTTCATACAGCTTTAACCTCCGTACCCGGCTCAATATTGCTCTGCAGCCTTGAAACGGCATCGACTGTAAAGAGCAGACGCTCAAAGGCCGCTACACAATAGGCGTTAAGATCAGATACCCTGATCACATCTACGGTAGGGATGTTCCTGACGGAGAGCAGTATATTTTCGTCCTTCTCCGGAAGGACAATAAGCACCTTCTTTCCGGATAATCCAAGCGTACCCAGCATTTTCAGCATCTCTTTTGTCTTGGGCTTTTCCATGGCCATGGAATCGACCACCTCGATTTCTCCGTCGCTTAACTTCATCGTCAATGCCTTATACAGTGCAGTCTTTCTCATACTCTTCGGCAGCTTGATCGAGTAGTCCCGCGGTTGAGGACCGAATGCCGTTCCGCCGCCCGGCCAGATTGGAGACCTTATGCTTCCATGCCTAGCCCTTCCGGTCTTTTTCTGTTTCCACGGCTTCCTACCGCCGCCTCTGACCATGCCCCTGGTCTTTGTGGCATGGGTTCCCTGCCTCTGGTTTGCGAGATAACTTACCACCGCCGTATGCACTACCGACTCGGAGGCGGCATTATTAAACACAGCTTCGGAGAGGCCTATTTTACCTTTCGGGTTGTTATTTATGTCTTTTATCTCTATCTCAAGCATATGCTCTCCCTGCTATTTCTTCAATATCTCTAAAATTGAGTTTGCGGCTCCCGGAACGGCTCCTTCAATAAGAATGAGATTTTGCTCCGGACGGACATCCACAACTGTGAGGTTGCTTACCGTAACCCTCTCGCTGCCCATATGTCCGGCCATCCTTATGCCTCTCCAGACCCTGGAGGGGAATGAGCTTGCGCCTATGGATCCCGGCGCCCTGTTAAACATCGAGCCGTGAGAACCCGGGCCGCCCTTAAAATTATGCCTCTTCATGACGCCCTGAAACCCCTTGCCCTTAGATATGCCGGAAACTGTCACCACATCGCCCTTATTGAAATTTTCCGCCTTTATCATATCTCCGACATTAAGCCCGGACATAGGGAATTCCTTAAGTATCTTGAATGCCTTGGTTCCCGCTTTTTTGAATACGCCGGCATCAGGTTTGGATATATTCTTTTCTTTCATGGCCTCGATAAAACCCACCTTGACGGCCTCGTATCCGTCCTTTCCGGGCGTCTTTACCTGAACAACACAGCAAGGTCCGGCCTCGACAACGGTTACGGGAACCATCTTGCCGTCTTCGGTAAACACCTGAGTCATTCCCAATTTCTTGCCTATAATGCCTGTCATAGCTTTATCTCCACATCTACACCCGATGCGAGTTCGAGCTTCATCAATGCATCGACGGTATCGGGGGTCGGATCATATATGTCTATGAGCCTCTTGTGGGTTCTTATCTCGAACTGCTCCCTCGATTTTTTATCCACATGCGGCGATCTGAGAACAGTGAACTTGTTTATCCTCGTCGGAAGAGGTATAGGCCCTGCAATCCGGGCGCCTGTCCTCTGCGCGGTATCCACTATCTCTTTCACCGACTGATCCAGCAGTCTATGATCGTAAGCTTTTAATTTTATTCTGATCTTCTGGTTCACCTTTTACTCCAGCACCTCGGTAACGACACCGGCGCCCACAGTCCTTCCGCCCTCTCTTATCGCAAACCTCAGTTCCTTCTCCATCGCTATCGGCGCTATTAGTTCCACCGTTATGGTTACGTTGTCTCCG
>Ga0209317_1000189_pt1 | contig 84106 bp, 84 predicted proteins | sample RifGroB2_FD_183994 | JGI IMG/M metagenome (GOLD analysis project Ga0209317, IMG submission 183994) | Soil microbial communities from Rifle, Colorado, USA - Groundwater B2 (SPAdes) (version 2) | ecosystem: Environmental > Terrestrial > Soil > Unclassified | place: Rifle, Colorado | collected...
TTTGACGCCCGCCCTTGCTTCCTTCACAATCGGAATGTTTCGTCTCGCGTCGGGACGTGGCGCAGCCTGGTAGCGCATCTGCTTTGGGAGCAGAGGGTCGCCGGTTCGAATCCGGCCGTCCCGACCAATCTTTCCAGTAGTTACGAGTTTCCTCGGCACGCCGGGCAACAATCCCCGCCGCCCCGGCCTCGCCTTGCTCGACGGTCGGATCTCCCTGTTAGCCCATCGGGAAAAAGTCGCCGCCGGGAAGAGAACCCGACCCCCGTAAATCTCATCGTATGATCGTTCGCGATCCGACGTGGAAGGAGAGGAACGGCCATGACGAGAATCCACAAGGTGATCCCGGCATTGCTCGTCCTGTTCCTGGCGCTCCCATCGGCATCATCGATGGCGGGGAGCGAGGAGACGGCACGGGTGGAGTCCGCCACCGAAGTATTGTCGAAGATCACGGAGATTCCCGAGAGAGCGATACCCCCCGCCCTGCTGGCGGACGCCCAGGGGATCGCCGTCATCCCCGGCGTCATCAAGGTCGGGTTCGTTGTGGGAGGGCAGTACGGCCGCGGCGTACTCGTCGTCCGCGGGAAGGGCGGGGAATGGAGCAATCCGGTGTTCATCTCCCTGATGAGCGGCAGCATCGGTTGGCAGATCGGCGCCGAATCCACCGACTTCGTCCTTGTTTTCAAGACCCCGAGGAGCGTCGAGGGGATCATGAAGGGGAAATACACCCTGGGGGCCGATGCGGGGGTCGCGGCAGGCCCGGTGGGACGGGTGGCGAAGGCCGCCACCGACATCGAGCTGAAGGCGGAGATCTACTCCTACTCCCGGAGCCGTGGGCTCTTCGCCGGCATCTCCCTGGAGGGATCCTCCCTGCAGGTGGACGACAAGAGCAATGCCGCTTATTACGGAAAGGAAGGGATCCTTCCCTCCGGGATCCTCTCGGGGAAGGACGTCAAGACGCCCTCAGGGGCGGAAAAGCTGAAAAGATCGCTGGAAAAGCATGCCCCGGCGGCCGCGAAATAAAGGCCGGAGATCCGGCCGTCCCGGCCGACGTATCCCTTACGGATTTCTTTCGTATCCGGACAGGAACCCCGCGATGAACCCCGCGATCGCTTCGGGATCGTTCAGGTCGAGGACGGGGACGTCCAGGTCGAGCGGTTCGTCGCTGGCCACCGCCGCCAACCCGGGGTCCGTCCGTTCGCCGCGGCAGATCAACGCGCTGTGGAACTCCTTGCGGTGGACCTCGATCTTCGGGAGGGAACTCCCCCGGAACCCCTCGACGAGGACAAGATCCATCCCGGTGAAATAGCGCGCGAGGAGCTCCTCGATCGGCGGCGAGGCCGTGTGCCGCTTCACCATCGCCAGCTTGGAAGCCGAGGTGATCACCATCGTGTCGGCCCCCGCCGCGGCGAGCCGGTGGCTGTCCTTTCCCGGATGGTCGATGTCGAACCGGTGCGCGTCGTGCTTGATCGCCCCCAGTCGGTACCCTTTTCGCTTCAACGCGGGGATGAGACGCTCCAGCAAGGTCGTTTTTCCCGCCCCGGAGTTCCCGACGATGGCGATGGCGTGCGGTTTCATGGAAGAGGATTCCCCTGTTCGATGAAAGTATCATACACGTCTTCCCCGAACGTTGACATGCATCCCCTCGATTCCCCGAAATGCGATCCATCGAGCCCGTTCCGGCGCGGTCGTCGCCCCGGCTCCTGCGGGCCCCCGGTTCGTCGTTCGGGGTTCCGGGTCATATCGCTAAAATATGAATTGACAGTTGCGAATATACCGGCCATGCTGATGACCTTGATTCCGCGATCGACTTTCCCGAACGGGAGTGAAAAGAGGGCCGAAGGATGAAGACGTTGCAGATCCTCGGGACGGGATGTCCGAAGTGCAATAAACTCGCGGAGAACACGGAAGCGGCGGCGAAACGCCTCGGGATCCCGTACCGGATGGAGAAGGTCACGGAGATCACGAAGATCATTGCGTTCGGGGTGATGTCGACGCCCGCCCTGGCCGTGGACGGTGCGGTCAAGTTCTCGGGGAAGATACCGACGCCGGAAGAAATCGAACGAATCCTCGCCTCGGCGTGACCATCACGAAGCAGGGAGAGGAAGAATGAAAGGGAAGAAGCTTCTGACCGGCTTTCTTCTGGCGTTCGTGATTGCGAGCATCGGGTTTCTGCTGGTCAGGGAATCGCGCCGAGGGTCGCTGGCCGGGTCTTCGCCATCCGGAGAAGCCGTTGCGGCGTCGGAAGGAAGCGTCCCGATTCCGGAGCGCGGGGGGGACGATCTCATCGGTCCGGGGAAGCGCGTGATCGCCTACTACTTCCACGCGCGTGCTCGATGCGCGTCGTGCATCAAGATCGAGAGCCTCTCCGGGAAAGCCATTCGGGAACGGTTCCCCGGGGAGCTCCGGACGGGCCGCCTTGCGTTCCGGAAAGTGAACGTGGAAGAGTTCGGGAACCGCCACTACATCGACGACTACCGGCTCGTCAGCCAGTCGCTGGTGATCGTCGAATATCTCGACGGCCGGCAGGTCCGTTGGAAGAACCTCGAAAAAGTCTGGACCCTTCTCGGTTCGGAGAAGGAATTTCTTCCATATGTGCAGGAAGGCGTCTCCTCCTACCTGAAAGGGGCGTGATGGGAGCGGTAGACCTCGGAGCCGTATCGGCGCTATGGCTCGGGATCCTGACCTCTTTGAGTCCCTGCCCGCTCGCGACGAACATCGCCGCGGTTTCTTACATCGGAAGGCAGTACCGGAGCCCGGCGAAGGTGACGTTTTCCGGCCTGGCGTACGTTCTTGGCCGGATGGGGGCGTATCTCGGCCTGGGGGGCCTCCTGGTCGCAGGTCTTCTTTCCGCGCCCCGGATCTCGATGTTTCTCCAGGAGTCGATGAACAAGGTTCTCGGCCCGGTCCTGATCCTTGCGGGAATGGTCCTCCTCGGTATGCTCCGGTTCCCCACCCCCGGCGGAAGGGTGGGGGAGGAGATGCGGGAGAAGGCCGGGAGGGGGGGGATCCCCGGCGCGGGACTCCTCGGGATCCTCTTCGCCCTGTCCTTCTGCCCGGTCTCCGCGGCGCTGTTTTTCGGGAGCCTCCTCCCCCTGTCGGTGGCCAAGGGCTCCCCGGTGTTCTACCCGCTGCTGTTCGGCTTCGGCACAGGAATCCCGGTGATCATATTCGCCGTCATGATCGCTTTCGGGATGCGCTCCATCGAAGCCGTCTTCCGGGGCGTGACCCGGGTCGAACGTTGGGTCCGCAGGATCACCGGCGCCGTCTTCATCGTCTCGGGACTCTACTACTGCGCCGTCTATGTCTTCGAGGTGCTGTAGCCCTCCTGCTCCGTCATTGCCCCATACAAATGTGGGGAGTATCATCGACCCATGGTCCGCCCCCCTTCCTCCGACCCGACTCCGCCCCAGCGGAGGATCCTTGACCATCTCCTGAAACTGGAATCGGAAGGAGGTTCCCCGCCGACCTACCGGGAGATCGCCGCCGATCTGGGATGGCGTGCAGCGGGAACGGTGAGGGATCACGTCCAGGCGCTGTCCCGGAAGGGACTGCTCGTTCCGTCCCGCCTGGCCCGCGGTCTCCGGCTGACCGACGCCGGGAGGCAGGCGGCCGATAGATTCGATCGCCCGCCGCATTCCTCACAGGTCGCTTTCTCATCCTTTACCGGCGATGCGGGGAAAGCGCTCGAGAATCTGGCTTCCTATTTCCGGTCCCGCCGGTTTCCCGCGGGAGCGGTTCTTTGGCGTACAGGCGATACGCCCTCCATGGTCGTCGCGATCGAAACGGGGCACATCAAGGTTTACCGGAATCTGCCTGGCGGAAACGTCGCCGCCCTGTATCTGTTCGGCCCCGGGGAACTCTTCGGATTTCTTCCCTTCCTGGACGGCCGGCCGTATCCCGCCACGGCCGAGGCGGTCGACGAGGTTCGCGCGCGGACGATGTCCCGGGAGGGACTCCTTCGGGCGCTCCGCGACGACCCCGCCGTGGCGTTGCCGCTGTTCTCCTTCCTCGGGCGGCGCCTCCGGGAGGCGTTCGACCGGATCGATCTCCTTTCGGCCCGCGGAGCGCTTCCCCGCGTGGCGGCGGCCCTGGCCGCCCTGCTGCAGGAGGGCGACCGGGGAATCATGACGACCGTATCTCTTCCGGTCTCTTCCGGGGAGTTCGCCCGTGCTCTCGGGATCACCCCGGAGAGTTTCTCCCGCGCCGTCACGGATCTGGTGGAATCGGGGGTGATCCGCCGCCTCGGTCGGGGCCGGTTCCAGGTCCCCCGCCCGCGTTCCCTCCGTGCGGCGGCGTCCCCCGGCGACCTGTAGATCTTCCTCGAAAATCGACCGGATCTTGCGTCCGATCAATGATCCCGAGGGCGGCATTTCATATCCTGTCCTCAGAATACACGCACAAGGAGGTCGACCATGATCGACGCGAACGAGTATCTGGAAGCGGGACTGAAATTGCACGGGCACAAGTGCCCCGCCATGCCGATGGGGCTCCGGGCGGGGGCGGCGGCGATAAACCGGCTCGGCGTGGCGCGGGCGAAGGACAAGGAACTCTCCGCCGTCGTCGAACTCGGCGACGAGCACTGCGCGCACTGCTTCGCCGACGGGATCCAGATGGCGACCGGCTGCACCTTCGGGAAGGGGAACCTTCGGAAGTCAGGGTACGGGAAGTTCGGCATGACCCTGGTGGACCGGGAATCCGGGCGGGCGGTCCGGGTCGTGCCGAAGGCGGAGACCCAGTCGAAGATGAAGGAGACCCCGTTCTTTCTCGAGTACCGGATGAAGGGCGTGCCGCCTTCCCGGGTTCCCGACGCCGTGGTGGATCCGCTGATCCGGAAAGTGATGGGAGCCCCGGAAGAGGCGATCCTTACCGTGGGCAGGCCGTTCCCGATGGATGTCGCGAAACCCGCGGAGACGTTCGCATCGTTTGTCTGCGACCGGTGCGGGGAAACGGTCGTCGAGAAGTACGGGCGCATCGTCGGGGAGCAGAGGGTCTGCATCCCGTGCCAGGAGAAACTCCTGGCGGGAAAGTAAGGACCTTGCCCGGGGGGAACGGGGATGACGATCCTGCTGGCCGGCATGGCCACTTTCGCGTTCACGACGGTTCTGACGATCGCCGGCGTGGGAGCGGCGTTCATCCTCATCCCCGTGTTCCTTTACCTCGGAGTCGATCTGCGCACCGCCATGGGAACCGCGCTCCTGCTCAACGCGGTCTCCATGGCGGCGGCGTGCGTCCGATTCGTCCGCGCCCGGTTGGTGGATTTCCCGACTGCGGTTCCTATCCTGGCCGTCGCGGTGCCGCTGGCGCCATTGGGGGCATATACGAGCCGATATCTGCCGGTCGTGACCTTGAAATGGCTCTTCGTCGGGTTCCTCCTGTCCGCCGGCACGTTGGTTCTCGAGGTCGTGGGGGGGATCCTGTCCGGCTCCCTCGCCTTGCTGTCGGACGCGGTTCACGTGCTCTTGGACCTGCTTTCCCTCCTTCCACGGTCTCGGCGTTGCGGCATGATGCAGACCAGTGGCGCATCCCATGAAGTGAAGTAGCCCTACCCCGGGAACATTCTTCCGCTTCATGTGTTATATGAATATATATCGATATATCCTCCGGCCTACGGCGTCGGCGGAAGGAGCGGTTATGAGTTTAATCGTCGCAACAAATATCACGAAAGATTACCAGACAGGCGACGTTACCGTCAGGGCGTTGAAAGGATTGAGCTTTGAAATCGAGCCTGCGTCTTTCGTTTCATTTGTGGGTCCGTCGGGAAGCGGAAAAACCACCCTGTTGAATCTCATCGGATGTCTCGATAAACCAACGGATGGGAAGTTGATGGTTGCCGCCACGGAGGTGTTGCATCTGGACCGAAAACAGAGCGCCTCTTTCAGGGGCAGCAATATAGGTTTCATCTTTCAGGATTTCAACCTCATTCCCGTCCTGACGGTTTATGAAAACATCGAGTATCCCCTATTGATGGTTCAGAACATGCCCACGGCGGAGAGGAATCAACGGGTAAATGCCCTCCTCACGGCAGTGGGCATGACCGACCAGAAGGATAAATTCCCCGACCAGATTTCCGGCGGACAAAAGCAGAGGGTTGCGGTTGCGCGGGCATTGGTCACAAATCCCAAGCTCGTGCTGGCCGACGAGCCCACCGCCAATCTGGACCATAAGACGGCCTATATGGTCATCGAGTTGATGAGGAAGATGAGGGACGAATTCGGGACGACCTTCATCTTCTCGACCCATGACCAGAAGATCGTGGGCGAAGCGGAAATCATATTTACAATCGAGGATGGAGAACTGAAAGGCAAAGAGAACAAAGGAGGCGGGGGCAATGGGTAATCTCTTCAAAATAGCGACAAGAAATCTCTTGAGGTACAAGAGGAGAACATTGCTCACCGCTTCACTGATCGCAACAGGTGTGGTCTTTGTTCTTGTATTCATTTCCGTTTCCGGATCGTTCAAGAACATGATGATCGGGGAGATTACAGACTCGATGATCGGACATATGCAGGTGCATCGGAAAGGGTATGTCGCATCCATAGAGACCCTTCCCCTGAACTTGAATCTCAAGGCCGGCGCCGTCGCCCGGCTTGAAAGCACATTAGAAAAGCAGGCCGAGATAGAGGCTTATTCCCCGCGGATAAAGTTCGGAGGCATGTTCAGCAACTTCACGGAGACATCGAGCATAAGACTCACCGCGGTTACCCCGGAAAAGGAGTACCGGACCACCCCGTTGCTCCCGTTGCGGGTGATGGAAGGAAGCAATGAACTGAACCCGGGCAAGATACTGATTCCGGAACTTCTTGCAAGGGGCATGAAAGTGAAAGTGGGAGACACGGTGGTGATCGTTGCAACGAACCAGGACGGTTCCGTGAACGGAAAGCAGTTTATTGTCTCGGGCATTTTAAAGAGTGTAACCGGTCCCGGCGGAAGGGACGGCTACATACACATGGAAGATGCCAGGGAAATTCTGAGAATGGAAGGCAACGAGATCAGCGAGTTCGCCATAAGGTTGAAAGACTTCGGGAAACTCCATGGATTCAGTGAGAAGTTGGAAGGTCTGCTTTCAACGGAACGTAACCCGCAGGGGAAACCCATATTCGAACTGCACACCTGGGAAAAGCTCTCTCCCTTCTTCAACATCGCCCGAATGATCGATGTCATGACGTTTTTCATCAAGTTAATGCTCATAGCGATCGTCCTTACCAGCATCATGAATGTGATGATTATGGCGGTTTATGAAAGGATACGGGAAATAGGCACCATTGCCGCCATAGGAACATTGCCGGGAAAAATACTGAACATGTTCGTAATCGAGGGTTTCTGTCTTGGTGTCGTCGGAGCGATCACCGGCACCGTTGCGGGGATTATCATTATATTCATCCTCAATCTCTCAAAAATAACCTTCAACTTCGGCCAGCAGGTCGGGTTGATCCTACGAACGAATGTAAACCCGGCGGACATCCTGTTCCTATCGGCGACCGTAATCGTCGTTTCGGTTATCGCCAGTCTCCAGCCGGCGTTGAAAGCATCGAGGATGGAACCGATCAAGGCGTTGAGACACGTATAGGAGGAACTTGATGACGAAGATTTTCATGGCAATGATCGCCCTGCTCTATGCGATTCCGGCTTACGCCATGGATGGAACGGCGTTTCTCAAGCAGGTGGACAGGAACTTGAATCCGGAATCCTATGAGTCTTACAGAAAGCTCATCAACGTGGAGCCTGACGGCAGGAAGAAGGAATATACCTTGTTCACCGTGAAGAAGGGGGTGGACAAGGTGGCTTCAATATTCCTGGCGCCCGCAAGCGAGAAAGGCAGGAGCACCTTGAGACTCGGCGACAACATGTGGTTTTACATACCCAACGTGGGGAAGCCGATCCGGATCACGAGCCTCCAGTCCGTGGTGGGCGGAGTCTTCAACAACGCGGATATCCTGCAACTCGACTATGCGGCGGAGTACACCGTGGAAAAAGTGGAGCAGAACGGAAATGAGTATCTGTTGTATCTCAAGGCAAAGACAAAGACCGTGGCGTACGACAGGCTCAAACTGTATGCCGACGGAAAAAGGAAGCTTCCGGCAAAGATCGAATGTCTCACGGAGGCGAGCATGCTGATCAAGACCATCTATTTCAAGGAGGTCAAGGACTTCGGCGGAGGCGTCGTGCGGCCTGCGGTGATCGAGACCGACAGTCCGCTGTACAAGGGGTACAAATCGGTGATGATCTTCGCGAAAGTGAAGGCGAGGGATTTCAGGGACGAGGCGTTCACGCTGACCTTCATGCCGAATCTTGAATCCTTGCGATGACGCATGGCCGGCGTGGGATGGGGGAGGTCGGCCCGATGGTTGTCGCCGTCCTCGCCTATCTCCTGCATTTTTTTATCGGCATTCCGTCCGTCGCCATTGCTGAAGAGTACACCTTCGATATCTCGGAAACGGAAAAAAAGCCCTATCACATCGGCGGCTATGCCGAAATCCGGCCGGCGCTTTTCGGACTCGACAAGGATGCTTCGCTGTACAAGTTGAGGTTCTACAACCGGGACGAAGGAGGCACCCTGGAAGAGTACAACGCCGCGCTGCAACTGGAGGGCGGCCTGGAAAAAGGAGTCGCCCGGCTTTTCGTTCGAACGAACACGGACTACAGAAATTCCTACCTGGGTGAAGATTTCAAGACAACCGTCTACGAAGGGTTTCTCTCGTTGAAGCCGTCTTCGTCCCTGACCATCGACATCGGCAAGAAGACGCTCAAGTGGGGCAAGGGGTACGCATGGAACCCCGTCGCTTTCGTGGACAGGCCCAAGGACCCGGACGAACCGGAACAGAACCTGGAAGGATTCATCGTGGTCTCCGCCGATTACATAAAAAGCTTTCCGGGCCCGCTCAAGACCGTATCGTTTACCCCCGTCCTGGTTCCCGCATACAAGGATGTGAACGACGATTTCGGCGACATCGATCACCTCAACTTCGCGGCGAAGTTGTACGCCTTGTATTACGATACGGACATCGATTTCATGTTCCTCGTCGGAGGTAGTAAAACGGCGGGGTACGGCGTCGACTTTTCGCGGAATATCACGACGAATCTCGAGGTCCACGGGGAATGGGCTTTCATAAAAGATTACGAACAGAAATATTTAAGCGACACCGGAGATATCATAGAAAACGAGGTCGACGCCGTCAGTTACCTGGCGGGAATAAGATACCTTACCGAAAAGGACACCACGTATATCCTTGAATACTACAGGAACGGTACCGGATTTACAGAGAGCGAAGCAGGGAATTACTATTCTTTTATAGATAATGGTTATGTTACGTATGTTTCTACCGGTAACGACTCTCTTCTTAAAAAAGCATTGAATATGACAACCGGAAATTACGGAAAGACGAACCCAATGAAGAATTACCTGTATCTCAGGGCAAGCCAGAAAGAACCATTTGATATTCTATATTTTACACCTTCCATCATAGGTGTTTTCAATGTGAACGATAAAAGCTTCTCCTTGTCTCCGGAGCTCCTGTATACCGGCATAAAGAATCTCGACCTCAGGTTCAAAACTTCCATCCTCCGAGGAGATCGATACAGCGAATACGGTGAAAAGCCGAACGACTACAAGGTGGAACTGAGGGCAAGGTACTATTTTTGATGACCGCGGTGGAACGGTCCCCGTATTGCGTGGGATACTTGCGGGGAGGCGAACGATTGTCGTGCCCGGGTCGCCGACCCGGACGACCTCCGGCAACGCCTGCCCCAGCTTCCACCCGCCGAGGAGAATCCGGGTGACCCGTCCGCCTCGGGAAGAAGATGGAGGAACGCTCCCCCGAGGAGCCCTCCCGCGGCGAAACTGACGAAATACTCCAGGAGTCGGTCCGGAGGAGATTCTTTCAGGCCGGTGAAGAGGATCCCGACCAGGGAAATCGAGCTGACGACCAGGGTCGCCAGGAGGATGCTTCCGATCAGCGGCATCCGCCACCTCTCTTCACGATAGCCGCCATCCCAGGGCGACGGCGATCGGATACCGGGGGATTACCGGAGGATCCCCCGTACGACGACGTCCACCGATTCCTCTTCCGTCAGTCCCCGGGCCATCAGCGTCTCGACCTGTTTCTTGTCCACGCTCCCGATGGCCGCCTCGTGCGTCAGTTTCGCGCGGTCGTCGGTCACGAGGAGCCTCGGGACGGCGCTGACGCGCGCATCCTTCCCCCTGACGATCTCCACGCAGTCGACGTGGCCCCTCGCTCCCGGCGCATTCCCGACCGCTTCTCCGACGACCTCGCTCGTGCAATGATCGGAGGCGACGATCCGGCTCTTTGCAAGTCCTCTCGATTTTTCCCCGTTCAGGAACAGGGACTCCTTGATGCGGATCGCATCGTTCCTTTTCCCGTAGACCCGGGCGTCCAGTTCGCAGAGGGCGTCCTTCCCGATGTCGGCCTCGTAATCGATCCGCAGCTCACCGGCCGCTCCCTGGACGAGTTTGAACAGGCTTCGGTAGGACCCTCCCTCGCCAATGGTGATCCTCGCCGTGGGCAACACCTCCACGCCACCTTCTTCGCCGTGGTAATGCGTTTCCGAGTATTCGAGACTTGCGTGTTTCCCCACGTGGATTCGCGCGTCCATCACGTGGCGGACCTTCACGGCGTTCGGGAAGACACAGTGCGCGAGAAAGCTCGCTTTCGCGCCTTCTCCCACGAGGAATTCCGAGACGATCTCCTGGGTTCCTTCCTTCGGGAGGACGCCGAAACACAGATGGACCGGGCGCTCGACATGGACCCCGGGATCGACCGTGATCTTCGCCTTGACGCCGGTCGGGGTCTCTTCCCCCTCGATGCGGACTCCGGGGGCGTCGTTGCTGCGAAGGATCCTCCGATGGCTTACCATCAACCCGGCGATTCTTCCATCGGAGAGGGAGGCCGGATCACCGCCGCTCGCCTCATACGCCTTGGACATCGCAAGGAATTCCTTCGTGTAGTCACTCATGGAGCGGGACCTCCCCGTGGGGCACGCTGCCATGGGGGCACTCCCGGCAATGGTTCCGGAAAAAACGCCCGATGGCCAGGGGATCGCCGGTTTTCAGGATGGTACCCCCGCACAAGGAGGAAGCCCGGTCCGCCGAGGCGGCGATTTCGTTCTGGTGGGTGATCAGGAGCACGGAGGCGCCGTTCCTCGCGAGGATTCGGACGGCGTCCAGGATACGGTTCAGGGAGAGTGCGTCGATGCCGGAATCCGGCTCGTCGAGGATGGAGAGCCTGGGTTCCATCGAGAGGACCGAAGCCAGTTCCACGCGTTTCCGCTCGCCGCCGCTCAAGGTGGCGTCGACGGTGCGCTGGAGATACCTGTCCGGCGGAAGGCCCACCATGAGGAGACATTCCCCCGGAGGGGGGCCCCCGCCCGGAGAGCCATGCCTTCCCAGTTCCAGGTATTCTCCGACCGTCAAGCCTTCGAACCGGGCAGGTTCCTGCCAGGCGAGGGTGATGCCTCGTTTCGCCCTGCCCGAGATGGACAGGGCGGTGATGTCTTCGCCCTGGAAGACGACTTTCCCGGACGTCGGGGAAAATCCGGACAGGCCCATGATGACCGAGGCCAGGGTCGACTTGCCGGTCCCGTTCATTCCGAGGATCGCGTGGATTTCCCCGGGGAGGACGTGCAGGTTGATATCGTGGAGGATCTGTCTGCCTACGACGGCCAGACCGACGTCGACAAGATCCAGCACGGAGATCACCGCCCCTCTGCACCTCGGGAAACAGGATTCCCGTCAGCGGTTACATGCCTTCAACGCTTCGCTGCCTGCCGGGCGATCCGCTCCTTGATGAAGGCCGAGAACGTGGCTTCGTCGGGGAAACGGATGGCTCCATCGGGGCACAGTTTTGCGCAGGTACTGCACTCCACGATGCAGTTGTAGGGATTATTCACCCGGGACTTTCCGGCGGCTTCATCGAACTCCAGGACGTCGTTCTTGCAGAAGTCGACGCAGGTCCGGCACCCCGTGCACACGCCCGGGTCGATCGTCGGGTACCATGGAATCTCCTCCCTAGGGATCCCGCGCCAGGTCTTCATGGCACCCTCCGGTCAGGCGGCCGGAGCGACCATCCCCTTGATCGCCTCGACGGCTTCTTCCGTGGTTTTGTTCCGGATGTCGAGCGACACCAGGCGCGACCTGTCGAATCCGGCGGCATCGAAAGCGTCACGGAACATCTTCTCCTGCATCCGCGGGTCGCAGGCGGCGATGTACAGCTTGTCCGTTTCCTTTCCGGCCAGCAGCACCTTGAGGAATTCCTCGCCATCCCCCACACAGAGCTGCGGGTGCAGGCAGACGTAGTCGAAGATCTTCTCCCTGCGGACGTCGGAGAGCACGTTGAAGATGTCCATCTTCTTGAAACTCGGGCATGTTCCCTGGCAGACGCACAGGACGAATCCTTTTTTCCCCACGCCGAACTCCTTTTCTTCCATTAATCGTTACATCAATATTTATAGATATGATACGCGCAGGAGCGCAAGAGATCAACGGAGGTTCGACACGGAGGTTCGACATGGAGGTTCGACATGGGTCATTTCCGAATGGCGTGTCAGGAGGGGCGAGGAAGAAGCAGGGTTCGGAAGAGGAGGCGGAGGTGGGACGCCCTTTACGTTTCCTTCCCGTGGCCGAAGAGGACCTTCAGGCGGCTGCGGAGTTCGTCCCGGACGGATCGGAACGCATCGAGGCGGGTTTTCTCCGTGCCGGTGACCCCCGCCGGGTCGGGGAGTCCCCAGTGGACCCGGTTCGCCTTCCCGAGGAAGACGGGGCAGACCTCCTCGGCGCAGAGGCTGATCACGGCGTCGACGGACCCGGCGTCGATGGAATCCAGCCCCTTGGATAGATAACCGGAGATGTCGATGCCGATCTCCTTGAGGACCTGGATCGCCTGCGGGCGGACGAAGGCGGGGGACGATCCGGCGGAAGAGACCTTCACCCCCGGAGGGGCGAGAGAGCGGGCGATTCCCTCGGCCATCTGGCTGCGGGCAGAGTTCGCGACGCAAAGGAACAGGATGTGCCGCGGCTGCATCGCGCTCAGTTCCACGGCCTCGGTCCTCCAGTCCCCGGGTCGCGGATTCATCGCTTTGCCGCCGGACGTCGCCTGCCGGGCAAGGTCATGTTTCGCTCGCAGATCGCGATCGGGCCGATCGCCCTCGCCATGGCCGCCCGTTCACGGTCCTTCGCGATGACGGGGTCCTCGTTCAGCCAACTCCGGAGGTTCCGCAGCATCCGTTCGGCATACGGGGAGTCGCTCCCGCGGTTCAGCGAGTAGTGGACCCATTTCCGGTCCCGTCGGTCCTTGATGAGCCCCGCCGCACGGAGCAGGAAGAGGTGCTTCGACACGGTGGACTGCCCGAGGGAGAGGATCGCGATGACCTGGCAGACGCACATCTCCCCGCCTTCGAGGATCTTGAGGATCCGGACCCGGGTCGGGTCCGCGGCGGCCTTCAACACGGACTCGTAATCGCGCAGCTCCATCTGTTTATACTCTCCTTATATCGTCAATTAACGATTTGACAAACCGCCCCGTCGGAGCGATGATGCATATGGATTATCTTACACTCTGCCGGATTCTCCGGGCAAGGAGGCGGATCTTGAGAAAGCTGGAAATCTTCGAGCCGCCGACGTGTTGTCCCACCGGGGTGTGCGGGCCGGCGCCCGATCCCGCCCTGGCGAGGCTCCAGGAGGACATCCTCCGGTGGAAGAAGGCGGGCGTAGTCGTCGAGCGGCTCGCGATCAACCAGGTCCCCCAGCGGTTCATGGCGAATCCGACCGTGGTCGAACTGCTTACCCGGGAAGGGCAAGAGGTTCTTCCGGTCGCCCTGCTCGACGGGAAGGTCGTCTGCAAGGGGAAATACCCGACGTACGACCAGGTCACCCGGGAAGGGATGTAGATGCCGACCTACGCTTATCTGTGCCGCGCCTGCGGTCGACCGTTCGAGATCAACATGTCCATTCGCGGGAAGGAAGCGTGGAAGCCCCGCTGCCCGGCGTGCGGCAGCGCGAAGGTCGAACAGCAGCTGTTCGGGTTCTCCTTCGGGGGAAGCGGGGGCGGGCAACCCGCCCCCGGGGGGTGATGCCCCCCCGGCCGCGGCGGTCGCTGCGGGTGAGAATGCAATCGCCGGAACGACGCATCCCGATGAAGGGGGAGTAGCCGGTCATGCACAAATACACGTTTTTTTCCGGCAAGGGGGGGGTGGGCAAGACCACCCTTGCGGCGGCCACGGCCGTGCGCACTGCGGCCGCGGGGAAACGGACCCTGATCGTCTCCACGGACCCGGCCAGCAACCTGGCCGACGTCTTCGAACGCCCCATCGGAAACCGGGTCACGGAGATCGCGCCGAACCTGTTCGCGCTCGAGATCGATCCGGATTCCGCCACGAAGGAGTACGGGGAGCGCGCGCTGGCGCCTTTGCGCGCCGTCCTTCCCCCTGACGCCATGAAGGTTCTCGAGGAACAGTTCCGGAGCGCCTGCACCGTCGAGATCGCCTCGTTCGACCGATTCACCGATTTCCTCGAGGACACGGCGTTCGACCACGTGGTCTTCGACACCGCGCCCACGGGTCACACGCTTCGCCTGCTCGAGCTTCCGGTGGACTGGTCCCGCCATATCGAGGAAGCCGCGCAGGGGAACGGCCAGACGTGCATCGGGCCGGTCGCCTCCCTGCAGGGGGCCAAGGCGAAATATGATCGCGCCATTGCCGCGCTCCGGGATCCCGGCGAGACGGAGTTCACGCTGGTCTGCCGTCCGGAGCGGACCTCCGTGGACGAGTTGCTCCGTGCCCGGGAAGAGCTTCGGACGCTCGGGATCGGAAACTTCCGGATCGTGGTGAACGGGGTAATTCCCGGTGGGGCGGGGGGGCCGTTCGCGAACCAGTCCTCGTCCCAGCGGGAGCAGGTCCGCCGTCTTTCCGCAAAGCTCGACCGGCCCTGCATCGAGGTGCCCCTCCAGGGCGGCGAAGTGAAGGGCCTTTCCGCCCTCGGGCGGTTCGCCGCCATCGTCTTCGACGGGAAGACCGATACCTTGCAAGGCGGATTTACGGGCGCCCGTCCCTACACGGGATTCTCCCCTCCGTACGCTCTGAGGAAGATGGTGACCGGCGCGACCGGAAGCAGGACGGTCGTCCTTACCGGCAAAGGGGGAGTCGGGAAAACCGTCGCGGCGTGCGCCTTGGCGGCTCGCCTCGCGCGGGAGGGGAGTCGTGTCCTTCTGGCGACCACCGACCCGGCGGCTCACATCGGGTCGGTCCTTTCGGTGGAGGTGTCGAGCCAGGTTCGTCCCGTCCCGGGCTACCCGGGGCTCTTCGCCGTCCGGATCGACCAGAAGGAGAGCGTCGAGGCGTACAAGGCGAAGATCCTCTCCCGGGCGTCCGCGTCCGGCCACACCGGCGAGATGCTCGCCGTGCTGCGGGAGGAGCTGGAATCCCCCTGCACGGAGGAGATGGCGGTCTTCGAGGAGTTCTCCGGCCTGGTGGAGCGGGACGATTTCGACGCCGTGATCCTCGACACCGCCCCCACGGGGCATACCTTGCGGCTCCTTGAGTTGCCGTACGACTACGCCCGGCAGGTCGAGATGATGGTGGCCGTACGGAAAGACGACGCCGGGGCGACCGGCGCCAAGGGGAAGCTCGACGCGCTCGTCCGTCGCCTGAAGGATCCCCGGTCGACGACGTTTCTCCTCGTGATCTACCCGGAATACACCCCGATCTTCGAGGCGAAACGGGCGGCGGAAGACCTCAAGGAGTCCGGCATCGAGGTGCAGGGCGTCATCGCCAATTTCCTTCTCGACGAGGAGGACTGTTCGTCCCCCTTCTCCATGTCGCGGTACTTCATGCAGCAGCACTATCTCATGGTGGCGGAGGAGACGTTCCGTCTCCCGATCTTCAAGGTGCCCATGCTGCCGTCGGAGCCCGCGGGCAAGGATGCCCTGGACCGCGTGGGGAGGGAGTTGCTTGGCGGGCAGATGGCGAACATGATCTCCGTGATGGGGATGATGATGGGCCGCAAGGGCGGAGGCTGCTGCGGATGAGCGATTCCCAATCCGCGCATTCGACGGAGGCGCCGGCGGAGAAGCGTCTGAACGTCTTCGAGCGGTACTTGAGCCTCTGGGTCGCCCTCTGTATGGGGGTCGGCATCTTCGCCGGGAAGATGTTTCCCGCCGCGGTCGACGCCCTGAGGAAGATGGAGTTCGGAAAGGACAGCCAGATCAACATCCCGATCGCGGTGCTGATCTGGTTGATGATCTACCCGATGATGCTCAAGGTGGATTTCACCTCGATCCTGGGGGTCCGGAAACGCCCCAAGGGGCTCATCGTCACGCTTGTCGTCAACTGGCTGGTGAAGCCGTTTTCGATGGCGCTCTTCGGTTACCTCTTTTTCAAACACCTGTTCCTCCCCTGGATCGGGCCGGAACTGGCGGACCAGTACCTCGCCGGCACCATCATCCTCGCGGCCGCGCCGTGCACGGCGATGGTCTTCGTCTGGAGCTACCTGACGGACGGGGACCCGGCATACACCCTGGTACAGGTCTCGGTAAATGATCTCATCATGCTGGTCCTGTTCGCCCCGATCGTGAAGTATCTGATCAGCGGCGCATCCTCGCTGACGGTGCCGTTCATGGTGCTCGTTTACGCGGTGATCTTCTTCATCGTCATCCCGCTGGCCGCAGGGGTTGTTTCGAGGACCTGGCTCATCCGGACCAAGGGGAGCGAATGGTTCGAGAAGTTCCTGTCGGTCCTCCATCCCGTGACCGTCGTCGCGCTGCTGGCCACCCTGGTGTGCATCTTCGCGTTCCAGGCCGACAACATCACCGCCCGTTCGTTTCACATCCTCCTGATCGCCGTCCCGATCCTGATCCAGGTCTACTTCAACTCGTCGCTCACCTACGGGTTGATGAAGTGGTTGAAAGTCCCGCACAGCGTGGCGGCCCCCGGGGCGCTCATCGGGGCCTCCAACTTCTTCGAGCTGGCCGTGGCCACGGCGATCGCCCTCTACGGGCCCGGCTCCGGCGCGGCACTGGCCACCGTGGTCGGGGTCCTGGTGGAGGTCCCCGTCATGCTCTCCGTCTGTTCGTTCTGCAACCGTACCCGCCACTGGTTCCCCGCGGAATCCGGGGCTTGAAACCGTGATGCCGCAAGAAAGTACCGCATCCCGCACGAATGGCATACCCACGGGGAGGTTCATGCTTGCCGGTGCGGCCGCCCTCGCCGCCTGGTGGGCGCTGTACCTCAGCCTGTCGCCGTTTTCGAGGTGGTTCACGTACTCCCTGTTGTCGCTCGTTCCCGACTCGCGGGTCGGCTCCGCCGTCGAGTTCTTCGTCTACGACGGTCCGAAGGTCCTCCTCCTCCTGACCCTCGTGGTCTTCGGCGTGGGTATCGTACGCTCGTACTTCACCCCGGAGCGCGCAAGGAAAATCCTCTCCGGGAAACGGGAGGCGGCCGGAAACGTGCCGGCGGCCCTCCTGGGCATCGTAACCCCCTTCTGCTCCTGCTCGGCGGTCCCGCTGTTCATCGGGTTCGTCACCTCCGGGGTGCCGCTCGGGGTGACGTTCTCCTTCCTCGTCTCGGCCCCGATGGTCAACGAAGTCGCGCTGGTCCTTCTCTACGGCCTGTTCGGGTGGAAGATCGCCGCCCTGTACCTCGGGACGGGGCTCGCGATCGCGATGGGGTCCGGCTGGGTGATCGGGCGTCTCGGGATGGAGCGGCACGTGGAGGAGTGGGTCTACGCCGTTCCCTCCGCCGGGGACGGCGCGCTGGAGGGGGAAGGCCTGTCGTGGCGGGACCGGGTCCGGTACGGGTTCGACGCCGTCCGGGACATCGTGGGGAAGGTATGGCCCTGGGTCCTTGCGGGGATCGCAGTGGGTGCGGCGATCCACGGGTACGTTCCGGAGAACTTCATGGCCGGAATCATGGGAGCGCAGACCTGGTGGTCGGTCCCGCTGGCGGTCCTTGTCGGCATCCCGATGTATTCGAATGCGGCCGGGATCATCCCCGTCGTCCAGGCGCTTCTCGGCAAGGGAGCGGCGCTGGGAACGGTGCTCGCCTTCATGATGTCGGTCATCGCCCTCTCGCTCCCCGAAATGGTCATTCTTCGGAAGGTCCTCAAGATACGCCTCATCGCCGTATTCGCGGGCGTGGTGGGCACCGGGATCCTCCTCGTCGGATTCCTGTTCAACCTGATCCTGTAAAGGACCCGTCCTCCCCCCCCCCGTCCCGGCGCGTACTTTTCTGGTATTCTTTGAAATGAATCCGGAACAGGAGGGCGACGCCGTGGCATCAGGGACCGGGGCGGTGGATCCGAAAGCGTCGAACCACCGGTGGCGGTTCTTCCGCGCGGGGGGATTCGATCAGGTCCTCCTCGAGACGGGCGCCGACCTGACATCGCTCGGGGCGCTGGACCAGAAGCTCTGGGTGGCCCTTTCCTGCCCTGTATCCGGGATCGAGTTCGACCGGAGGAGCCTCGAGTTCGTCGACGCGGACGCGGACGGCCACATCCGGGCGCCCGAGATCCTCTCCGCCGTGCGGTGGGCGGGGAAGGTCCTGAAGGACCCGGACCATCTCGTCCATCGGGAGGATCGCCTGCCGCTGTCGGCCATCGACCCGGTCGGCGAGGAGGGGAAGGCGGTTCTCGCGGGCGCGAAGCTCGTGCTCGCGGTCCTCGGGAAACCCGGGGCGGCGGAGATCACCCTCGACGACGTGAGCGACACGACACGGATCTTTTCCCAGGCGCGGTTCAACGGTGACGGGATCGTGCCGGCGAAGGCGGCGGAGGATGCGGCGCTTGCCGCCGTGATCGCGGACGTGATCGCGTGCCTGGGGGGCGAGAACGACCGCGGCGGCGAGCCCGGGGTGACGGCGGAGGCGATCGAGCGGTTCTACACGGAGGCGCAGGCGCTCGCCGACTGGCGGAAAGCGGCCGGAACGTCGCTGACCCACCCGTTCGGGGCCGACACGGCGGTGCGCCACGAGCTCTTCCGCTTCCTGAAGCCCAAGGTCGAGGACTATTTTCAGCGATGCCGGCTGGCGGCGTACGACGGGCGATCGGAGGCGCTGCTCGGTCCCGGGGAAGAGGAGTACAGGAATCTGGCCGTCACCACCCTGGGAACGGGCACGGAGGCGGTGGGCCGGTTTCCGCTCGCCGTGCCCGGAGCGGGGAAGGCCTTGCCGCTGACGGAGGGTCTCAACCCGGCGTACGACGCCGCGGTGCGTCGGTTCGGGGTGGAGATCGTCCTTCCCTTCCTCGGCGGCGCGGAATCGCTGAGGGACGACGGGTGGAGAACGATCTGCGCGCGTTTCGAGCCGCACGAGGCGTGGCTGGAATCGAAACCGGCGACGCCGGTGGGGAAGCTCGGAGAGGAGAGAGTGCGGCGGATCCTTTCGGAGGACGGCAAAACGGCGCTGCTGGACCTGGTGGCGCGGGACAAGGCGGTGGAGCCGGAGGTGGGCGCCATCGCCTCCGTGGAGCGGTTGCTCCGGTATTGCCGCGACCTGCACGTGCTGGTGAATAATTTCGTCTCCTTCCGGGACTTCTACACGCGCAAGGGAAAGGCGACGTTCCAGGCGGGGAAGTTGTACCTCGACGGCCGGAGCTGCGACCTGTGCGTCCCGATCGCGGATGTGGAAAAGCACGCGGCGATCGCCACGGCCTCCCGGGTCTGCCTCGCCTACTGCGACTGCGTGCGGCAGGGGGGTGGAGAGAAGATGACGATCGCCGCCGCCTTCACGGCGGGGGATTCCGACTTCCTGACGGTAGGGCGAAACGGCGTCTTCTACGACCGGAAAGGGCAGGACTGGGACGCCACGATCGTCCGGATCCTCGAACACCCGATCAGCGTCCGGCAGGCGTTCTGGGCCCCGTACAAGCGGCTGGCACGGTTGATCGGAGACCAGGCGCAGAAATTCTCCGCGGCGCGCTCGAGGGCGGCGGACGACCGGGCGGCGTTGCAGGCGATTTCCGCGACGGGAAGCCTCGCCGCCGGGAAGCCCGTCCCCCCGCCCCCGCCTCCCTTCGATGTAGCGAAGTTCGCGGGCATCTTCGCCGCGATCGGACTGGCGATCGGCGCCATCGGCACCATGCTCGCCTCCGTCCTGACGGGGATCCTCAATCTCGCCTGGTGGCAGATCCCGATCGTCATCGCGGGGATCGTCCTGTTGATCTCCATCCCCTCGGTGCTGCTGGCCTGGTTGAAGCTCCGGAAGCGGAACCTCGGGCCGATCCTCGACGCCAACGGGTGGGCGGTGAACGCGCGCGCGAAGATCAACATCCCGTTCGGAACGTCCCTTACGGCCTCCGCCCGGCTGCCGGAGAACGCGGAACGGTCGCTCGTCGATCCGTTCGCGGAGAAGAAGAGACCCTGGAAGCTGTACCTGGTCCTTGCGGCGCTCCTGGGCGCGGTGCTGGTGTTGTGGCGGCAGGGGTACTTCGCGCGGTGATTCGGGGGGTGACGGTCGCCGGAGCGGGCTACACGCGGTCGAACAGCGGGGACCTCCGGACGAGACGTTCCGCGAGCGACGCGAGTTCCTCCCGCAGGCCGGCGTCGAGCGCGCTCACCCACCTCCGGGGGATCGCGGGGAGCCCGTACCGGGCGCCGGCGATCGCTCCGGCGATCGCCGCCGCGGTGTCCGCGTCGCCCCCCCGGTTCACGGTCTTCACGAGGCAATCCTCGAAACTCCCCGTGGAAAAGAAGGCGTCGAGAACCGTGCGCAGCGTGTCCGCCACGTAGGCGGACGACTCGCCGTCGTACCTTTCGAAGAGAAACTCCGGGTGCCTCGCGGCCAGTTCGTCCGCCGTTGCCCGCAGGCCGGCGAGGGGCGTGCGGAGGATGCCCCGCTGGATCAAACTCCCCACCGCCACGCATGCCGCGTCGGACAGCGGGTGGTGGTGCGTGATGTGCGCCTGCTCCACGGCGAGTCGGGAGAGGAGCTTCTCGTCCCCGAGGGTGTAGAGCGCCACGGGGGCCACGCGCATCGCCGCGCCGTTCCCGGCGTCCCATTCGTTCGGCGCCGCCGCGAGGCGACGCGTCTCGACGTACTCCCGGATCCCGCGCCGGCAGGTGGCGCCCACGTCCGTCGGCTCCCCCGAAAGCCAGTGGGCGAACCGGTCCGCGATCGCCGCAAGATTCCACTCCCTCGCCTGGATGATCCCCCGTGCGACGCACAGCGTCAACTCGGTGTCGTCGGTGACCTGGCCGGGGAGGAGGTTGAGCCAACCGCCGCCGGTGATTTCCCGGTGGACGCCGATCCGTTCCCGGATCTGCGCCGGCTTCATGAACTCGGTCGTGGCGCCCAGCGCGTCTCCCACGGCGCCTCCCAGCAGGGCGGCCTGCGCGCGCCTCACGATCATGGAGGCCTCCCGGGGGCTCAATAGCTCCTCACGGTCACTTCGTAGTCTCCGCCGATCACCAGCGACTCCTCCTCGCGCCGGGGGAGGGTGCCGGGAAGAAGATCGGAGCGGAAGAAGATCTTCGATCCCGGGACTTCCGCCACAAGGACGCAACTGCCGAACTCCCAGGCGTGCTCGAGCCGGGAGGAGAAGGAGTTGAGGTTGTTGAGGCGCAGCACGACGCCGGTTTCCCCGGTCTTCCCGACGACGCGGTAATCCCCGAGGTTTTTCACCCCCCGGTATAGCGTGAAGGCCTGGACACCCGGATGACGTCGCCGGAGTTCGTACTGCACGTACTCGTAGAGCAGGTCGAACTGGGACTCGACGGCATTGGTCCGGGCGCTCCCCCGCATCCGCTCGGCGAGGTAGAGGAGGTAGGCGGGACCGTGGACGTCCTCGATGAGGCCGGCGTGGAACGCGGGGGGGATGCCGAACCGGCTTTCCACCCACCCTTTCAGCACGGCCCCCTCCGGGGAGCTCGCATCGAGCATCCAGCCGCGGAGGAACCGAAGGTAGCTGTTCCGAAGGGAGCGGCGGGCGAGACGGGACGGTTCCCGATGCCACGCGCCGACCCGGAAAACGATCCTCATGTAATCGCGGAAGCACCTCGCCCGGGCGGCCGGGTCCGTATGGCGGTCGAGGCACGCGAAAAAGGACCGGTGGGCGCGCCGGACTCCCTGGATCTCGATCGGCAGGGGATTCCGGTTGAAGCGTGTCGAGGCGATCACCCAGGGGGGGTGGTCGCAAAGGTTCACCGGCAGGGTGGCGGGCGCCATGCCGCCATCATACCACCCCGCCGATGATCGGCCGGGGACTCCGCCCCGGGGCTTACTTGACGATCTTCCAGCTGCCGTCCGGCTGGCGGCAAGCGGTGCCGTACGCCTGGCGTTCCTCTCCTCCGATGAGGGCGGTCTGTTGGTATTCCCGGCAGTACTGCCCGCGCTCGGTCTTGTAGGTCCGCTTCGGCGTAAAGGTCCCGGAGTGCCCGCTGTCGGGATTCCGCCACGTCCGGGTTTCGTCCACCCGGGAGTTTTCCAGGGAGTACCGGGCGGTTCGCTGCATCTCCAACTGGTCCGCCCGATCGAGCGACTTTCCGATCTCCTGGCCGACCAACATCCCGGCGATCGCTCCGATCGCCGTGCCGACGACCCGACCGGTGCCGCCCCCGAACTGGGACCCGATGACGGCGCCGCCGACGCCGCCGACGACCGAGCCCGCCCCTTCCTTTGGCCCCATCGAGGCACACCCTGAAAGCGCCAGCGACAACACGAGAATTCCCGCGAGAATCGATTTCATGAACGTTTCCCCCCCTTTTCGTCCGCGCGATGATTCCGCCGGATGCTCCGTTGTTTTCTTTAGACGATCCGGAGGGGAGAAAGTTCAACGGTGATTGCGGTTTTTCCGACGGCGCCGTCGCGCGGGGTCCCTACTTCACCGCCCCCATCGTGAACCCCGCGACGAACCGGTCCAGGAAGTAGGTGTAGACGACCGCCACGGGGATGCTGGCGATCAGCGCCCCGGCCATCAACGGACCCCACTGGAAGACATCCCCGCGCACAAGCTCCGTCGGCACACCGATGGAGACGGTCTTCTTCGCCGATACGGAGATGAAGGTCAGGGCGTAGATGAACTCATGCATCGAGAGGGTGAAGGCGAACACCACCACCGTCAGGACCCCGGAGATCGCCAGCGGGAGGACGACCCTCGACATCGCCCCGAACCGGCTCAGGCCGTCGATCATCGCCTGCTCCTCGATGTCTTTGGGGATCGTCTTGAAGAACCCCATGAGGAGCCAGGTGCAGAACGGGATCGTGAAGGTCGGGTAGACGAGGATCAGCGACCAGAGCGACTCCTGGAGCCCGAAGAAGGAGGCGAACCGCGAGAGGGGGATGAAGAGGATCGTCGGAGGAACGAGGTAGGTGAGGAAGATCCCGATCCCCAGCGTCTCCCCCCACCCGCGGGCCCAACGCGCAAGGGCGTAGGCGGCCGGGACGGCGGTGACCAGCGTGATGATCACGACGGCGAGGCCGACCAGCAGGGTGTTCAGCAGGTACCCCACGAAGTGGGTCTCGAAGAACAGGAGCCGCAGGTGGTCCAGCGTGGGGGATTCGTTGAAAATGAAGGGGTTGTTCAGCGGGCTGAACAGGTCGTGGTCCCGCTTGAACGTGGCGATCACCATCCAGTAGAAGGGGAAGGCGCTGAAGAAGGCGAACGCCCCCAGCAGCGTGTACAGCCCCCCGCGCCGCGCGATTTTCCCGAGGTTCGCCATCAGACCACCTCCGTCCGCCGGGCCATCCGCAATATGAAGATGGCGGCCACCGCCAGCACGGGGAACATGAACAGGGAGATGGCCGCACCCTGGGCGAGGTCCCCCGCCTCGATCCCCTTGAAGAACGTCCAGGAGGAGAGCACCTGGGTCATGTGCACCGGGCCGCCGCGCGTCAGGACGTAGACGACGACCAGGTCCGTGAACGTGAACACCACGCCGAAGAGGAAGGCGATGCTGACGATCGGCAAGGTGAGCGGGATCGTGATCATCAGCGTCCGTCGCCACGGCGTCGCGCCGTCGACTTCGGCCGCCTCGATGAGATCCTTCGGGATCGAGCTCAAACCCCCGAGCTGGATCACCGTGGCGAGCGGGAGGATCCGCCAGACGTTCACGAGGATGACCGACGCCATCGCGAGGCCGGGGACGCCCAGCCAGTACATGTTCGTATTCGCGCCGAAGAGCGCAGAGGCGGTCCCGAGCATCCCGAGGTAGCGGAGCACCCAGTCGATGGGGCTGAAGATCGAGTCGAACATCCAGAGCCAGCCGATCGTCCCGAGGGAGATCGGCGCCGTCCACGGGAGCATGATGAGGAACCGGACGAGCCACTTCCCCCGGAACGGCTTGAGGAGGGCGTTGGCCAGCACCCGGGACAGGACGATGACGATCGACTGGGAGACCAGCGTGAACACGAAGGTGTTCCGCAAGGCAAGCCGGAAGACGGGGTCCGAAAGGGCCGCCTGGAAGTTCTGCACGCCGACGAGGCGGAGCCCCGGATCCCCCGTGGTGGCGTCGCTCAAGGAGTACAGGATGGCCAGGACGAAGGGCGCCCCGATCATCGCCGCGATGTAGATGACCGCGGGGGCGATCAGCAGCTTCGCGAGCGCCCCTTCCCGGTCGAGGATCCCTCCGCGGTCCCCGCCGCCGGGCTCCGCCGGATGCGCGGGACCGCTCACGCCGTTTCTCCCGAAAAGGCCAGCCCGCTCTTCCGGTGGAACCGCCGCAGGTCCCTGCGCGCCACCGCGAACGGGTACGTCTTCCCCGACTCGAGGGGGAGGGTGAGGGACCCGGGAAGCCGCGACACGATGTGGCGCGCGTGCGACTTCTCCCCCACGTTTCCGTACACGAGCCGCTCCGCGCCGAGGTATTCGAGGTACGTTACCTCGAACGGGAACGTGACCATCCCTTCGGACCCTTCCACGGCGTCGGAGGGCCGGAACGTTTCCGGCCGAAAACCGAGCAGAACGTCCTCCTGCTCGATGAGGTTCATGGGCGGGGACCCGACGAACGTCGCCACGAAGGTGTCGGCGGGCCACTGGTAGATGTCGAGGGGGGTCCCGATCTGCCGGACCTTCCCCTGGCTCATCACCGCGATCCGGTCGCCGAGGCCCATCGCCTCGACCTGGTCGTGGGTGACATAGATCGTCGTGACGCCCACGCGCCGCTGGAATTGCCGAAGTTCCTCGCGCGCGGACGTGCGCAGGAGGGCGTCGAGGTTGGAGAGCGGCTCGTCGAGGAGGAACACGCTCGGCTCCCGCACCATCGCGCGCGCCAGCGCCACGCGCTGCCGCTCGCCCCCCGACAGCTCGCGGGGCTTGCGGTCGAGCAGGCGCCCGATCTTGAACATCCCCGCCGCCCACTCGACCTTCTTCCGGACCGTCCCTTCATCGATCCCCCGGGCGCGGAGAGGGAACGCGATGTTCTTGTAGACCGTCATGTGGGGGTAGAGGGCGTAGCTCTGGAACACCATGGCGATGTTGCGCATCCGGGGCGGCATGTCCGTGACCACCCTTCCGTCGATGACGAGGTCCCCGGACGTCGGCGTCTCGATCCCTGCGATCATCCGGAGGAGGGTGGTCTTGCCGCAGCCGGAGGGGCCCAGCAGGACCAGGAACTCCCCCTCGTCGGTCGCCAGGTCGACGTGGTCCACGGCCCGGACTTCGCCGAACAGCTTCGATACCGAACGGATCTCGACGCGCCCCATGATCGCTGCTGCCTTCCCCGTTGTATTGGTGTGCGCCGGGGGGGGCGGCGATGTCCCGTCGCCCCCCCGGCCAGGAAGAGATTACGCTTTCCCCCCGATCATCTTCTTCTTACGCCACTTGGCGAAGATGGTCTTGGTCAGTAGCTCGGCCTGCTCGACCGCCGTCTCGGGCTTCATCCCCCGCGCGGCGTTGGCCAGCATGTTCGGCAGCACGAAGGTCGCGAAGACCTCTCCCTCGGCGGGGTTCGCCGGGCCGGGGTGCCCGATGTTCGTGCTCCATTTCTCGGCGTCCTTCAGGACCGCCAGCTTCCCCTTCTCCTCGTCGGGGAGGGCGAACGGGTCATTCGAGAACCAGGCATTGTGGAGATCCCGCAGTTTCCTGGCGCCATTCACCGGGGCGTACCCGCGGCTTCCGGAAGGAATGGGGGCGTCGAAGAAGGCGGGGGAGTTGTACAGCTCGCTGTAGTACATCGCCTGGTCGTAGTTCCCGACCAGGTTGAGCAGGAACTTCTTGGCGTTCTCGATGTTCTTCGCCTTCTTGGGGACCAGGTAGCTGTAGATGACGTGCTCGCTGCTGAACCCGGTGCCGCGGGGCCCCTTGAGGGCAGGGGTGAAGAAGATGTCCTTGGCGATCTCGGGGACTTCCTTCTGCGCGGAGCGGTACGCCGAGATGGAGTTCAGGATGTAGGAGGCGCGGCCGGCGATGAGCGCCTGGTTGTTGGAGACGGCGCTCCAGGCGAACACCTCGGGGACCATCGACTCCTTGAACAGACGGGCCATGTAGGCGGTAGCCTCGACCGTCTTCGGGTTGTTGAGGACCACGTTTTCCTTCGCGTCCTGGATGCTGGTGTCGTAGGACCACAGGAGGGCGCGGGCCGCCATGTTGGAGTCGAGCTCCTGGGAGAGGCCGATGCCGAGCTGGATCCCCTGCTCCTTCTTGATCTTCCCGCCGAATGTGATCAGGTCTTCCCAGACCTCCGGGCCGCCTTTCTTCCCGGCCTTCTCCCACAGGCTCTTCCGGTAGCTCCCGGGGTCGATCGTCCAGCCGGGGCAGAAGCAGTAGAACTTCTTCGTGTTCGGGTTGTAGGAACTCCTGCGGCATAGGGGGTGCTGCTTCCCGTACCGCTTCTCGGCTTCCTTGACCACGTCGGACAGGTCGAGGACGCTCGGCTCGAACTGGGACGGGGGAGCGATCCACTCGATCAGGTCGTGGCCCTGCCCGGCGGAGACCTCCGCGGCGGTCCGGGAAGGGATCTCCGCGAGGCCGATGTGGTCCACGGTGACGTTGATCCCGTTCGCTTCGCCCCATTGCTTCGCGAAGGTGTCGTACCACTCCTTGTCGAACCGGGGGACGAAGTGGGACCACACGAGGATCTTCAGCTCCTTCGAGGCCCCGTGGGCATACCTTGGAATGAAGATCGTTGGAGCGACCCCCGCCGCGACCACACCGAGCCCCGCGGCTTTCATGAACTCCCGACGGGTTACTAAACGACGTTTTGCCATCTCCTGCTCCCCCCTTCCCCGGCGTGCTTCACCCGCGCCGCCGGACTGTCCGGTTGGACCACCGAAAACGACCCTTGTGTCGCGTTTCCCGATCGAATCCCGGTTTTGTTCTTGGGATGCATGCGGCAAGATGCATTTAACCACCGGAGCGCGGGGCGGTCAAGAAAGCCGACATCCCGCAATAACGGTTTATAATCGGAAGACCCCCATGGGGAGTCATCCGGGGGGGAGGGAGGAGAAACCGATGGGAACGTTGGTGCACACATCGAGGATCTCGATCGTCCGGGAGAAGGGGCCCACGCGCATCGCGCGGATCGAGGGGTTTCCCGAGCCGGTGTATTACGGCGTCCACGGGGGGATAAAGAACTTTTACAAGGTGGAGCCGGAGAAGGAGCACGCGGCGACGCTGGACCACATCGTCGGGGCGGTCTCGGCCTGAATGATGGGGACACTGGCCACGGTGCTGGCCGGCAAAAAGGTTCCCACCTTCGGCGACCGCTTTCGCGCGGACGTGGAAGGGGACATCGAGGACGTGGACGGGGTGCTGCGGATCACGCGGATCCGGGTGCGGTACACGCTGAAGGCGCCCGCCGGAAAGTCGGGAGAGGCGAGGGAGGCGATGGAGACCTACATCACTCGCTGCCCCGGGGCGATGAGCGTCCGCGGCTGCATCGCCATCGAGGATACGCTGGACGTATCGGAACTGCCCGAGTGATGCTGCTGCCGTACAAGGGGGTCCGTCCCCGCCTGCACCCGTCCGTGTTCGTGGCGCAAGGGGCGAGGATCGTGGGGGACGTGGAGATCGGGGAGGATTCGAGCGTCTGGTTCAACACCGTGATCCGGGGCGACATCGCCCCGGTGCGGATCGGCCGGCGGACCAACGTCCAGGACGGCTGCGTGCTGCACGTAAGGAAAGGGCTCCCGTTCACGGTGGGGGACGACGCCACGTTCGGCCACGGGGTGATGGCGCACGCCTGCGTCATCGAAGACCTCTGTCTGCTCGGCATCGGCTGCGTGATCCTCGACGGCGCGGTGATCGCCCGGGGGAGCGTGATCGGCGCCGGCGCGGTGGTCTCCCCGGGGACCGTCGTCCCGCCGAACTCGCTGGTGCTGGGAGTGCCGGGGAAGGTCGTGAGGAACCTCGGAACGGAATCCGCGGAGAGGAACCGGCTGCTCGCCGACGGCTACGTGGGGCACGCGAAGGCGTACCTGACGGGTTAAGGAGGGAAGGTGATGGACCGCGTCGAGGAGATCTTCCGGGCGGACCGGCTGATCCAGCACTTCGGGATGAAGATGGTCGAGGCGCGGGAGGGCTACGCGAAGGTGTCGGTGGCGGTCGAGGAGCGGTTCCTCAACGCGCACAACATCGGCCACGGGGTGCTGCTGTTCGCCGCCGCGGACGCCGCGTTCGCCCTCTCGGTCAACGCCGTGGTCGACGCGGTGGGGGTCCAGTGGAGCCTGAACATCCTGCGCGCCGCGAAGCCCGGCGAGACGGTGTTCGGCGAGTCCCGCATCCTCCACAAGGGACGCCAGTCGATGGTGTGCGAGCTCACCGTGACCTCCGGCGACGGGCGGTTGCTCGCCAGAGGGCAATCCACCGCGCTTCCCGTGTCCCGGGAGGCCTTCTCCACCCCCGCAAAGAAGGGCGGCTGAACCCCCGCTCCCGGCTATCGGGCTTTTCCATTCACGCTCATCGGGTTGTCCCCCGGGTTTTCTTCGCGACGCGCGGCTCCGACAGCGCCTGGAGCCAGTACGATTCCATCATCCGGGCGAGCCGCGGGAACGGGGCCTGGATGAGATCGAGCATCTTGAGGCGGGTATTGCCGTAGAACGATCCGCGCAGCATCTCCGCCGTCTCCCGGACGGGGAAGGAAAGATGGAGCGTTCCGTCCGCTTTCCCCCGGGCGAGGATCCGGGAGAAGAGCTCCGTGATCCGGTCGAGCTTCTCCCGCTGCGGAGACCCGCCGGCGAAGTGTTCGACCGTCAGGTGGACCGGGAAGTCGCGGAGCAGGATGAGGTGCTGTTCCTTGCGCAGGGAGACGTAGTCGAAGTGGAATCGGGCGAAGGCCGAGAGCGTCTCCCGCCCCGTCGATCCCCGCGCGAGAATTTCCTCGATCCCGGCGAGGTACCCCTCCATCGTCTCGTCGAACAGGGTGAGGAAGATCCCGTCCTTGCTGCCGAAATGGTGGTAGAGGGTTCCTTCCGCGACACCCGCCTCGCGGGCGATCTCCGAGGTCGTGGTGTTGCTGTAGCCCTTCGCGGCGAAGAGGCGGGAGGCGGTGGAGAGGATGGCCCGGCTTCTGGTGGTGTCCGACATTCGTCTCCTCAGTGTCCCGCCGTGGGGACCGTCTGGTGCGTCGGCCTGCGGAGCAGGAACATCAGCGGGAGGACGCACGCCATCATCCACGACAGGATGTAGAACGCGTCGTTGAATCCCATCATCGTCGCCTGGCGCACCACCTGCCCGTAGATCCTGCCGAGCGTCGTGTGCTCCGCCATCGCCTCGGGCACCCCGCGGGACGGCAGCAGCGCCTGCCCCTTCGCGACGGCGGCGCGCAGTCCCTCGTCCATCGCGGTCAGGTGTTCCACCATGCGGCTCTGGTGGACCTGGGCGCGGCGGGCGAACATCGTCGCCGAGAAGGCGACGCCGATCGATCCCCCGAGGTTCCGCAGCAGGTTGTAGATCGAGGTGGCGTTCCCCATCTGCGGCTTCGGGATCGAGGAGAGGGTGAGCGTCGTGAGAGGGATGAAGAGGAGCCCCATCCCGAACCCGAGGTAGATCCGCGGCAAAAGCAGCGAGTTAAAGTCCGCGTTCAGGGAGAAATTCGACATCGTCCAGGTGGAGAAGGCGCACAGCAGGACGCCGAGGGCCAGAGGATGCTTCGGGTTGTGACGCGTGATGTACCGGCCCACGAGCGGCATCGTCACGAGCGTGGCGATCCCGCCGGGGGAAAGGACCAGCCCCGCCAGCGTCGCGGTGTACCCGAGCAGCAGCTGGGCGAAGAGGGGGAGGAGGACTATGCTCCCGAGCAGGTTGAAGAAGGCGACGAACATGACGACGTTGCCGCTGGCGAACGAGATGTTCCTGAACGCGCGCAGGTCCACCACCGGGTGTTCCGCGACGAACAACTCGACGATCACGAAGAGGAGGAACGCGAGGACGGCGATGGCCGACAGGACGAGGATGAAGTCGGAGTGGAACCAGTCCTCCCGCTGCCCCTTGTCCACGACGATCTGGAGCGACCCCACCCAGACGGTGAGGAGCGCGATCCCCCAGGTGTCCACCTTCTCGCCCCTGCGGTGCAGGAGGTACGGGGGGTCCTGGATGAACATCTTGACCATGAAGACCGCGAGGAGCCCGATCGGGATGTTGACGTAGAAGATCCACCGCCACGAGAGGGCGTCCGTGATGTACCCGCCCATCAGGGGTCCTGCGATGGGGCCGAACATGGCGCCGACGCCGAAGATCGCCATCGCCATCCCGTGCTCCCTCGGAGGGAACGTCTCCAGGAGGATCGCCTGCGACATCGGCTGCAGCGCCCCCCCGCCGATCCCCTGCAGGACGCGGAAGAAGACGAGCATCCCCAGGCTCGTGGAGGAGCCGCACAGCAGGGAGGCGAAGGTGAACAGGAGGACGGAGAAGGTGAGGTACCGCTTCCGCCCGAAGGTGCGGGCGAGCCACCCCGTCATCGGGATGATGACGGCGTTCGAGACGAGGTAGGAGGTGAGGACCCACGCCGACTCGTCGATCCCGGACGACAGGGAGCCGCGGATATGGTCGAGGGCCACGTTGGCGACGCTGGTGTCGATGATCTCGATCAGCGTCGGCAGCATCACCGTGATCGCGACGATCCACTTGCCGGCGCCGATCGCCCCGACGGCGTTCCCGAGCCTTCCTCCGTTGCCGTTCATCGGGCCCTATCGGACAATGACCGTGGGGACGACGGACATGCCGATCCGGAGAACGTGGCCGGGGTCCTCCCCGCGCGAGAGGACGATCTTCACCGGCACGCGCTGCACGACCTTCACGTAGTTGCCCGAGGCGTTCTCCGGCGGGAAGAGGGAGAAGGCGGAGCCGGTTCCCGCCATGATGCTGTCCACCGTCCCGTGGAACTCCTTCCCCTTGTAGGTGTCCACGCGGATCTCCACTTTCTGCCCGGGACGGATCCGGGCGATCTCCGTTTCCTTGTAGTTCGCCACCACCCACACGTTGTCGATGGCCGCCACGGCCAGGAGCGACTGCCCGGGGGAGACGACCTGGCCCGCCTCCACGCTCTTCCGGGTGACGTATCCTTCGGCGGGGGAGAGGATCGACGTGTAGCGGCGCAGAAGCGACGCCTCCGAAAGGGCCGACTCCCGCTGCTTCCGCAGCGCTTCCGCCTGCCCGATCCGCGCCCGGCGCTGCGCGATGACCGCCGCCTGCGTCGGGAGGGCGGCCTGCGCGAGTCGAAGTTCCTCTCCCGCCAGGTCGTCCTGGACCTTCGCCACGTCGGCCTCGGTCTGCGCCTTCTCGTGGAGTTCACGGCTCACAAGCTGTTTGCCGAAGAGCGCCTTCATCCGCTCGGCGTCGCGGTTCGCCTGCCCGAGCCGCGCGGCGGTGAGCCTCGTCTTCGCGCGTGCGGCCTCGACCGCCGTGGTGAGCTGGTCGAGGTGCGCCTTCGCCGCCTCCACGTCCTGGCGGGCGGCCGCCAGGTCGGCGGTCCCCGCGGAGAGGGCGGAAACGGCGGCCGCTTCCCGGACGGCGAACGGCTCCGCATCGATCCGCAGCAGCGTCTCGCCCGCCTTCACGGGCTGGTTGTCCCCGACCCGGACCTCCGTCACCGTCCCCTGGACGCGCGCGGAGACCAGGTGGATCCTCCCGTCGATGTAGGCGTCGTCGGTGCTCACGTGGGTTTGGCGGTACCGCCAGTAGGCGTACCCGGCGATCACCGTCGCGGCGAGAACGAGGAGGAACAGGCCGATCGCCTTCCTCTTCCTGCCGCCGTTCCCGGGATCCGCGCTTGCCGCGCCGTTCTCCGCCATGGCTCTAGCGTCCCACGGCGCGCAGCAGCGAGGCCCGGGTCACCGCGTAGTCGAAGGACGTGTTGACGGTTTCGGTGTCGGCGCTGACCATCTGCGTCTGGGCGTCGGTCATCTCGATGATGTCCCCCGCCCCCACCTCGTACCGTGCCGTGGCGAGGCGCAGGTTCTCCTCGGACGCCTCCCGCTGCTTTTCCCGGGCCGCCAGCCGCTCCCGCGCCTCCTGGACCCCGTACGCCGACCGCTCCACTTCCAGCCGGACACGGCGCCTCGCCTCGATGATCTCGTATCGCACGGAGGAGAGCGTCGCCCGCGCCTCCTTGACCTGCTCGCGCGTCTGGAATCCCGAGAAGAGCGGGTAGTTCAGCGTCACGGAGGCCGCGTAGTTCTCCTGAAGCGGGAATTCGTCGGCCTCGTACCCGAACCCGGCGCCTCCCACGAGGAACGGCATGTAGTCCGCGTTGGCGAGTCGCAGCGATTCGACCGCAGACCGCTCCTTTTCGAGGAGCGCGCGGATCTCCGGCCGGTCCCGTTGGGCTTCGGCGACCCAGTCTTCCAGGGCGCCTTCCATCTTCCCTTCGAAGAGCTCCCCGTGCAGTTGGAAACCCGCCGGCCCGTCGACCCCCATCCGCTGGAGCAGGGTGATCCGGGCCACGCGGAGTTCGTTCTGCGCCTGGCCCAGCAGGGCGCGGGAGTCGTACAGGTCTGCCTCGGCGCGGACGAAGTCGATCTTCGCACGGACGCCTGCTTCGTAGAAGGCCTGCGCCTGACGCAGGAGCGACTCCCGCTGCCCGACGTTCTTCCGCTGGAACTCCAGCGTGTTTTCCGCCCGGAGGACGTTGTAGAAGGCCACTTTCGCGATAAAGACCACGTCCTCCCGCGTCGTCGCGGCGTTTTCCCGGCTGATCGCGGCCAAGGCGTCGGCGCGGTCCACCGAGGCGCCGGTCCGGCCGAAGTCGTACAGCACCCAGGAGAGGTCCCCGCGGAGAAACTCGTTCGGGATGGTGAAGCTGCGCCCCCCCTGTCCCGATAAATTGCGCGAGGAGGGGGAAAAGCTGCGCGTGCGGGCGTACCCCGTGGAGAGGTTCACGATGGGGTACCAGCCGGCCTGCGCCTGCCCCTTGCGGGCCGCGGCCGCCGCGCTTTCCGCGTCGGACTGGTGGACGAAAGGGTGGTTCCGCACGGCGATGTCGGCGACCTGGTCGACGGTCCATGTGACCGTTGCCGGGGCGCCCCCCGGGACAGGAATTGCGGCGTTGTCGGCCGCGTGTGCGGATGATCCCATCGCCGCCATGGAAAGCAGCGATGCGGCGATTCGATACCAGGTGCGTCGGGTCACGATGGCCTCCCCGGGCGGTTTATCGGGATCCTCCACCCATCACGGCGTACAGTCTCACCTGGTTGGCGAACCTCGTCAGGCGAACGGCGATCAGCCCCTGCTGCGCCGCATAGAGGGAGCGCTGCGCGTCGAGGACGCCGAGGAAGCTGTCGATTCCCTTCGCGTAGCGCGCGTTGGAAAGACGATAGGTCTCCGATACGGCTTCGACCAGGGATTGCTGCGCCGACAACTGGTCCTCCACCGTGCCCCGCACGGCAAGGGCGTCGGCCACTTCCCTGAAGGCCGCCTGGATGGCCTTCTCGTATTGTGCCACGGCGATTTTCCGTTCCACCTTGATCGCATCCAGCGCCGCCCATGCGCGGGCGTCGAAGATCGGCAGGACGACCTGCGGCGAGAAGTTCCAGCTTTTCGAACCGGATTTGAACAGCCCCGACAGTTCGCCGCTCGCCGTCCCGAAGGCGGTCGTCAGGGAGATGCGGGGGAAGAGGGTCGCGCGGGCCGCGCCGATATTGGCGTTGGCGGCCTTGAGCAGATTTTCCGCCTGCAGGATATCCGGGCGGAGAAGGAGCACCTCGGACGACATCCCGGGAGAAATCTCCCTGGCGGGGTTTACGAGGGTCAGGTGGTCCGGCAACAGTTCGGCCGGCAACTTCGATCCGGCCAGAAGGGTCAAGGCGTTTTCGTCCTGAGCCGCCAATCGGGAGTAGAGGGCAAGATCCACCCGGGCCGCATCCACTCTCGTCTGCGCCTGCCGAAGGTCCAGTTCGGTCGAGAGCCCGACGTCGTAACGCCTCCGGATCAGATCGTAGGCCGCCTTCCGGGTATCCAGCGTGGAACGGGCCAGCTTGAGGTTTTCCCGGTCCGCGGCGAGGGTCAGGTATGCGTCGGCGACTCCGGACACCAGCAGGATCTGCGCGCCGCTGCGGGCCTGCTCGGTGGCGAGGTACTCCTGCAGCGCGGCATCTTTCAGGCTCCGGATGCGGCCGAAGAAGTCGATCTCCCAGGAGCTGACGCCAAGATTGACATCGTATCGTTCGAGGATGAGCGATCCTCCGTCGCTCCCGAACGACGAGGAGGGCACGCGCTCCTTCCTCCCGCGGCCCGTCACATCGACCGTCGGAAGAAGCTCGGCCCGCGCGATGCCGTACACCGCGCGCGCCCTTTCGACGTTCAAGGCGGCGACCCGAAGGTCGCGGTTGTTCCGCAACGCCGATTCGATGACCTTCCGAAGCCGCTCGTCGGTGAAATATTCCCGCCATTGAACCTCGGCGGCCGCCGGCGCGCCGGACGAGATCCGCGCGTTATCGTATGCGGGACCGATCGGCCAGGTGGCGGGAACCGGCGCTTCGGGGCGCGTGTATTTCGGCGCCAGTGTGCAGCCGGCGAGAAGAACGGCCGTTACCGCCAGGAGTGGAAACAGCTTCTTTACCGTCATTTGCGCTCCTCCGAGGGAGTCCCGGCGTCCGGACCGGGACCTTCCGTCCGGCCGCCTTTCTTCTTTTCGAACCGTTGCACCACCCCCACGAAGAAGAGGGGAATGAAGAAGATCGCCAGGAAGGTGGCGGTAATCATCCCGCCCAGGACGCCGGTGCCGATCGCCACTTGCGCTCCGGCGCCGGCCCCTTTGGCCATGGCCAGGGGAAGGACGCCGAAGCCGAAGGCCAGCGAGGTCATGACGATCGGGCGAAACCTCAATTTCGCCCCTTCCAGCGTGGCCTCGATCAACCCCGCTCCCTCGTCCACTTTGGCCATGGCGAACTGAACGATCAAAATGGCGTTCTTGGTCGTGAGCCCCAGAACGGTGAGGAGCCCGATCTGAAAGTACACATCGTTGTGCAGTCCTCGAAGCGATGTGGCCGCCACTCCGCCGATGACCCCGAGCGGCAATGCCAGCAGGATCGTGATGGGAACGGTCCAACTCTCGTAGAGGGCCGCCAGGCAGAGAAAAATCACGACGATGGAAAAGGCGAAGAGCAGCGGGGCCTGGGACGTTGCCATCCTCTCCTGGTAGGAGAGTCCGGTCCAGTCGAAACCGAAGCCCTTCGGCAACTTCGAGGCGATCCCTTCCATGGCCCGCATTGCATCCCCCGAGCTCCTCCCGTGCGGCGCTTCGCCCCAGATGCTCAACGACGGGAAGCTGTTGAAACGCTCCAGCCGCGGCGACCCCTCGAACCAATGGCCGGTGGCGAAGGAAGCGAACGGCGTCATCGTCCCCGCGCCGTTGCGAACGTAGAGCCGGTTCAGGTCGTTCGGCAGCATGCGGTACGGCGCGTCGGCCTGGACGTATACCCTCTTTACCCGTCCGCCCTGGATGAAGTCGTTCACATAGGCGCCGCCGAATGCCGCCGAGATGGTGTTGTGGATGGCGTCGACGGGGACCCCCAGGGCGCCCCCCTTTTCCCAATCCACATCGATTCGGTATTGGGGCACATCTTCCAGTCCGTTGGGTCGGACACGGGTCAGCCTCGGATCCCGGGCGGCCATGCCGAGCAACTGGTTGCGGGCCGCCATCAGCGCTTCGTGGCCCAACCCGCCCCGGTCCTGCAATTGAAAGTCGAACCCGCCCGCCTGACCGAGCTCGCGGACTGCCGGCGGCGGGAACGCGAACACCAGCGCGTTGCGAATCTTCGAGAACTTTCCGGTGGCGCGTCCCACCAACGCGTCCACTTTCAGGTCCGCACGCCGGCGCAGATCCCAGTCCTTGAGCATGACGAACGCCATCCCGACGTTCTGTCCCGCGCCGGAAAAGCCACTGCCGGCAATCGTAAAGCAGGATTTCACCGCTTCCTTTTCATCCGCCAGGAAATGGTTTCGGACCTGATCCAGGACCTGCTCGGTCTGCTCCAGGGTCGAACCCGCCGGCAGCATCGCCTGGACGTACATGAATCCCTGGTCCTCATTGGGGAGATAGGCGGTGGGCATTCGCAGGAACAGGAATCCCAGGGCCGCCACGATCAGGAGGTAGACCATCAGGTAGCGGAACCTCCTCGCGAGAATCCGGCCCACCATCGCCTGGTACCCGTCCCTTAAACGGTAGAAGACCCGATCAAACCACCGGAAGAAAGGCCGGAACGGACGGAAGCCGGTTTCCGCGGGCTCATGCCCCTTTGCCACCGGCTTGAGGAGCGACGCGCACAGGACCGGGGTCAGGATCAGGGCCACCACGACCGACAGCAGCATGGAGGCGATGACGGTGACGGAAAACTGGCGGTAAATGACGCCGGTCGAGCCGCCGAAGAACGCCATGGGACCGAATACCGCCGAGAGCACCAGGCCGATGCCGATCAGGGCGCTGGTGATCTGTTCCATCGACTTGGCGGTGGCTTCCCGGGGCGATAGCCCCTCCTCGGCCATGACCCGTTCCACGTTTTCCACCACCACGATGGCGTCGTCCACCAGGAGGCCGATGGCCAGCACCATCGCGAACATGGTCAGCATGTTGATGGAGAATCCGAACAGAGCCAGGACGGCTAACGTCCCCAGGATCACCACAGGCACCGCGATGGTCGGAATCAGCGTGGCCCGGATGTTTCCCATGAAAAGGTACATCACAAGGAAGACCAGCAGAATCGCCTCGAGCAGCGTCTTGACCACCTCGTCGATGGCCACCTTCACGAAGGGCGTCGTGTCATAGGGGTAGCTGGCGACCATGCCGGGGGGGAAGTACCTGGACAACTCCTCCACCTTCGCCTTGATCGCTTTGGCCGTATCCAGCGCATTGGCGCCTGCGGCCTGCCGGATGGCCAGCCCGATCGCGGGTTTGCCGTTGAAAAGCACGTGCCTTGCGTACCGCTCGGTGCCCAGTTCCGTCCGTCCCACGTCGCGCACGCGCACGAAGGAGCCGTCCTGGTTGGTGCGGATGGGGATCGCGGCAAACTCCTCCGGAGTTTTCAGCAGGTTCTGGACGATCACAGAGGCGTTCAACCGCTGGCCCTTCACCGCCGGCAACCCTCCGAATTGGCCGGCGGAGACCTCCACGTTGTGGGCGCGGATCGCCGCGACGACATCCTCCACCGTCAGTTGGAACGCGGTCAGCTTGTCCGGGTTCAGCCAGGCCCGCATGGCATACTGGGAGCCGAAGGTTTCCACTTCGCCCACGCCCGGCACCCGCGCCAGTACCTGCTCGATGTTGGACTGGGCGAAGTCCGCCAGGTCATAGTCATCCATGCTGCCGTCTTCCGAGGTCAGCCCCACGATCAACAGGTAGTTCCGGGTGGATTTGCTGACCTTGACACCCTGGCGCTGCACCACGTCGGGCAGGCTCGCCATGGCGAGCTGGAGCTTGTTCTGCACCTGGGCCCAGGCGAAGTCCGGATCGGTCCCCGGAGCGAAGGTGAGCTCGATCCTCCCGGCGCCGGAGGCATCGCTGGTGGCGGACATGTACAACAACTTGTCAAACCCGGTCATCTTCTGCTCGATGATCTGAACCAGGCTGTCTTCCACGGTCTGAGCGGAGGCGCCGGGATAAAAGGCGTCGATGGCGATGGAGGGCGGGGCGATGGGCGGATACTGTGAGACAGGCAAATTGTAGATCGCCAGCCCTCCCGCCAGCATCATGATGATGGCGATGACCCAGGCAAAGACGGGGCGATCCAGGAAGAATTTCGACAGCATCGTGCGCCTCCGTTACTTCGATTTCGCGGCTTCGAAAGGAACGACCTTCACGGAAGCGCCGGGGCGTGCCCTTTGCATCCCCTCCGCGATCACCCGATCGCCGGATTCGAGGCCCGTGGTGACGAGCCATTTGTCGCCGATAGCGCGATCGAGCGTGAGCATCCGCTGTGAGACCTTGCCCCCGGCGTCCACGACCAGCGCGACGGGATCTCCTTTGGGATCGCGCGACACGGCCTGTTGGGGAATAAGGATGGCCTGCTCCTTGATCCCTTCCCGCACCACCGCCCGGACAAACATGCCCGGCAGGAGAACTCCCTGCGGGTTCGGAAAGACGACCCGCAGGATGACGGAAGCGGTGGTCGGATCCACCGTTACATCCCGAAACTGAAGCGTCCCCGCCAATGGATACGCCGTGCCGTCCTCCAGAAAAAGTTTGACCTTCTTCCGGCCCGCTCCGCCTCGATTCAGGCGGCCGCCCTCCAGCAAGCGCTTCAATCGCAACATTTCGGCGGTGGATTGAGGAACATCCACGTAAACGGAGTCAAGCTGTTGAATAATCGACAGGGGCGCGGGCTGCTGCGCCGTCACCAGGGCGCCTTCCGTCACATTGGATTTGCCGATGCGGCCGGAGACGGGGGCGGTGATTCGGGTATAGCCCAGGTTGATGCGTGCTGTCTGAACCATCGCTTTCCAATACTCGATATCGGCTTCCGTCTGTTTCAGGGCCGCTGCCGCGTCGTCGTACTCCTGCCGGCTGACCGCTTTTTCGGGAAGCAGTTCCTTGAAGCGTTCGGCTCTCGATCGGGTGGCATGCAGGTTGGCTTCGGCCTTGGCCACGGCGGCCTTGGCGTTGTCAAGGACCGCCTGAAAAGGAGCGGGATCGATCTGATAGAGCGCCTGGCCTTTGCTGACGTGGGAACCTTCCGTAAACAGTCGTTTCTGAATGAGGCCGTTTACTTGGGGACGGATTTCCGCGACCCGGTAGGCTGACGTACGGCCCGGCAACTCGGTGGTCAGCACGACCTGCTGCGGCTTGACCGTCATCGTGGCCACTTCCGGGACGGCAGGTGGCGCGGATTGCTGCTGATTACCGCAGCCGCCGGGTAAGAGACCGACGAGGAGAACCATCAACACCAGGAACAGTTTCAGCGGTCCGCGAACGGTCTCCTTCGGTTTCATCCGGGTCCTCCAGCAGGTCGATTTAAATAATTCATCCTTGGGAAAGGTGCCGAGTGAGCACTCAGTCGGTTTGTTCCATCGTAGAGGGGGCGCCTCTCCGCTGTCAAGCTCCACCCCGGCCAGCTCCACCCCGGCCGGTCCCCGACGTCGAGGTCTCAATGCTCAGGAGCTTCGGCCCCTGCTTGATCCGGAACGTTCCGTGACCGCCCGATGAACTTTTCCCTGTGCGCCCGGATGCTCTCGGCCAGGTCGAGGATCTTCCCGTACCGTTCGTCGAATGGCGTCATGGAGTCCTCCCTTCGGTTCGCGCCGCCGTAAGGACCGTCAGTGCTCCTCCCCTACCTTCCACGGCAGCGGCAGGAGCAGGGCGAGCAGGGCGCCGATCGCCGGGAGGACGTTGATCATGTGCGTGGCCGCCGGGACGCCGTACCGGTCGGCGACCGCCCCGAGGAGCGTGACCCCCACGCCGCCGGTTCCGATGGCGAACCCGGCGATGGCGCCCGAGGCGGTGGCCATCCGCTTCGGGAACAGCTCCTGCGCCATCACGATCGTGACGGAGAAGGTGGAGACGATCGTGCCGCCCAGCAGGGCCGCCACGACGAAGACGGGCCACCCCGACGACCGCAGGAACAGGAAGATGAGGGGGATCTGCAAGGCGATGGAGGTGAACAGCATTCGCCGGTGGCCGAACCGGTCCGCCAGCGGCCCTCCGATCACCGTCCCCACCGTGCCGGAACCGAGGAAGAGGAAGAGGAGGGTCGCCACGTACGCCGGATCGCTCTTCAACTGGTCCTGGTAGAGGAAGGGGATGTAGGTGGCCAGCCCCAGTTGGGTCCAGGATCGCAGCACGACGACCAGGATGATGAGCGACACGGCGTAAAGGGGGCGGTCCACGCCGCTCATCGCGCTCTTCCGCGGGGTCGTGGTTACCGACCGGATCCGGTGCCGGATGACGGGCAGGGCGGGGAGGAAGAGGAGCGCTGCGACGGCGGCCGGGATCAGGAGGGCGGCCGCCCCCGGGAGACCGTACCGCGAGACGAGGAAGATCGCCGCGGGGGAGCCGATGGCGAACCCGAGGTTCCCCCCCACGGAGAAGAAGGACATCCCCGTCGCCCGCCGCTCCGACGCGATGCACGCGGTCGCCTTGAACCCCTCCGGGTGGAACGCCGCGGTGCCCAGCCCCGTGAACATGACGAACGCCACCAGCCCGGCGAACGAAGGGGAGTGCGGGATCAGCGCGATGCCCACCCCGGAGATCGCGCAACCCAGCGGCAGCAGGACCGGGAAGGGGCGCCGGTCGGTGAGGTAGCCGAAGAGGGGCTGGACGACCGAGGAGGTCAGGTGCGCCGCCATGAGCAACGTCCCCGCGACGGCGTACGACAGGTCGAACCGCTCCTTCAGGAACGGGAGCAGCGCCGGGAGGGCGCCCTGCACGATGTCCGTGCACATGTGCCCGAAGGAGAGGAGGAAGAGAAGGAAGGCGGAGGAGTTCACCGGTACATCCCGTCGGCGATGTCGTCCTTCCCCAGCAGGAGCATGACCAGCCGGTCGACCCCCAGGGCGGCCCCCGTGCAGGGGGGAAGCCCCCGTCGGAGCGCGCCGAGGAACCCCGGGTCCACGGGGAGGATTTCGCCGGTAGAACGCCGGTGCCGGTCCGCCAGCGCGAGGAGCCGGGCCTCCTGCTCCGCCGGATCGGTCAGTTCCTCGTACCCGTTGACGAGTTCGACGCCGGCCAGAAACCCCTCGAACCTCTCCGACACCTCGGGGCGGCCGGACCGCCGGCGCGCCATCGCGCCGAGGACGGCGGGGTACCCGGTGAGGAAGCAGGCGCCCCGATCGGCGAGTGCCGGTTCGATCCCATCGAGACACGCCCGGTGGAACAGGTCCTCCCACGATTCGTCCGCTCCCGGGCGCTCCCCCCGGCGGGTGAGCGCCTCGCGAAGGCCGGGCTCGTCCGACATCCCGACGCCGAGAAGTTCACGAAACGCGTCGTCGAGTTCCCATCGCGGCCACGGCCGGTCGAGCGGAACCGTCCTGTTTCCGCGGCGAACGGCGGTTCCCCCTGCGATCGAACGCGCCAGCGTCCGGACCAGCTCCTCGACGTCGCGCATCACGGTGTCCGCGCGGGCGTCCACGCGGTACCATTCGAGCATCGTGAACTCGGCGAAGTGGAGGGGCGACCCCTCGCGGTCCCGGAACACCTTTCCGAGGAAGAAGAGGTCCCCGGAGCCGGCGGCAAGAAGTTTTTTCATCGCCGGCTCGGGGGAGGTGTGCAGGTAGAACCTCGTGGCGGTTCCGGAGGAGTCGGTGATCTTCACCGGGAAGATATTCGGGTCGATGTTCGGGTACGCCTGGGCGATCGGAGGGTCCACTTCGAGGAATCCCCGTTCCCGGAAGAAGGCGCGGATTCCCTCGAGCACCCGGGCCCTGGAGCGCAACGCCTCCCACGACAGCTCGCCGTCCGAAAGCCGCCGCCACGTATCCCGTTCCCCGCCTCCCGCGCGCATCCGTACTGTTTACCCCCGATCCCGGCCATCGTAAAGCCCCCAGGGGGGATTCATGCGCGCAAACATCGTGGAGTGGAGACCGAGCGGGGGGTCTGAGCGGAGTTGCACGGCAACGGTTGGCCGCAGCCTCGGCGAAGGTTGCGGTAGCGGACGGAGCGAACGGCCCCCCTCGGCGGAACGCAGCGCTTCCTGCGCGCCCGGTCCGCCCTGCCGGTTACGGGGATGCAGGGGAAGAGTGTCACCCGCCACGGTAGAGGAGAAGGACGTCCACCATTTCCCCGGCAGGGAACGTAGTGCGTTCCGACGGGAGGACGGCGATCCCGTCGGCCAGCACGAGCGTGCGCAGGATCCCGGTGTTCTGGTCCCCCGCGGTCCGCGCGAGGTACCCTTCCTTCCCCGATTCGATCATGACCCGGAGGAACTGCGTTTTTCCGGGTTTCTTCGTTACGGGCTCCCCGAGTGCCGCCTTCACCGGAGGTTTCACGGGGTGGCGGGATCCCGTCATCTTCCGCACGGCGGGGCGGACGAACACCTCGAAGGTGATCAGGCTCGAAACGGGATTCCCCGGCAGGGAGAAGACGGGGGTCGTGCCCGCGAGGCCGAACGCCGTCGGGCCGCCGGGCTTGATGAGTACCTTCCAGAAAACGTTCTCGACGCCGAGCTCCGAAAGGACGTCCCGCACCAGGTCCCGGTCCCCCGCGGACACCCCGGCGGAGGTGACGAGGACGTCGGCGGCAAGCCCCGCGGAGAGTTTCGCCCGAAGATCTTCCCGCTCGTCCCGCGCGATCCCCAGCAGGAGCGGGTCCCCCCCCGCCTCCGCGATCGCCGCGGCGAGAGCGTGGGAGTTGCTGTTGACGATCTTTCCATGGCCGTGCGGTTCCCCCAGCTCCACCAGTTCGTCGCCTGTCGAGAGGACCGCCACCCGCGGTTTCCGGTACACCGGGACCATCGCACGGCCGAAGGAGGCGAGCAGGCTGATCTGCGGGGGGCGCAGGATCGTACCCTCGGGGATGACCTGCGCTCCGGCGCGGATGTCCTCTCCACGGAAGCGGATGTGCTGACGCGGTCGGACCGGGGCGGGGATGCGGACCGACCCGTCGCGCTCCTCCGCCTCCTCGAACGGGACCACGGCGTCGCATCCCTCCGGGATGGGAGAACCGGTCATGATCCGGACCGCGGCCCCCTTATGCACCGCCGACGCGCCGGGCCCCCCCGCGGTCTGATACCCTGCGATCGCCAGCACCGCCTCGCCGGGGCAATCCGAGGAGCGCACCGCGTAGCCGTCCATCGCCGAATTGTCCCAAGGCGGAAGGTCCGCCGGCGCGCGCACCTCCCCCGCGAGCGACCGGCCGGCCGCGGCGTCCAGCGGGATCCGCTCCGCGCCCAGCGGTGACACCCGGTCGAGAATCCTCTCCCGCGCCTCGTCATACGTGAGCATCCTGGTCACCCGTCCCCTGGAAATATTGTCCGGTCCATCCGCCGGCCCTGCCGCCTCGAACGATTCTACTACACGGCGGCGGGCTCCTTCGGTACCCGCCGTGCGCACGGAGGCAATGTCCGGCGAATCCGGGCGCGGAAACACCACCCGAAGTGGTATAAGGAGATCGAGGGGAAATTGGGAACGGGGATCGCCGGCACCGCTGGAATCTAAAGACCTCGCCACGCTCCACCTGGACCTCCTGGCCGGGAAGGAAGGGTTCGAGAGAGGGAAATGAGCCGCCCGCACGGAAACGACGCGAAGGGCGGGGACCCCCCCCGGGTTCTCCGGTACGACGGGCGCCGGCTGGTTCCCGCCGATCATGTGCCGGTGCGCGAGGTTCCCGTCGGCCTCACGGTCAACGGCGTCGCCCTCGCCACGCTGATCGCATCGCCCGACGACCTCCATTTCCTGGTGGCCGGGTTCCTCCGGATGCAGGGGTTGATCCGGTCCGCGGGGGATCTTCTGACCTTGAGCGTGTGCCGGGAATCCGGAACGGCTTCCGTACGGATCCGGGGAGAGGTTCCGAAAGGCATCACCCCGACCCTGACTTCGGGGTGCGGCGCGGGGATCAGCTTCCACGTGCCCGACGCGGCGGGGCGCCCGGTCCAGGCCCCTTCCGCCGGACCGTTCGTTCCCCCCGAGACGCTCATTTCCGCGATGGACGCCCTCGCGCGCGCGTCGGATGCGTACCGCGGCAGCGGCGGAATCCACTCCGCGGGCGTCTGGGACGGGGAGCGGCTTCTCCTGTTCGCCGAGGATATCGGGCGTCACAACACGATCGACCGGCTCGCGGGGCAGGCGCTCCTGACGGGAGTCGACCTGTCGGGCCGGATCCTCGTCGCCTCCGGCCGCATATCCTCCGAAATGGCGGCGAAGGCGGGTTCCCTCGGGATCTCCGTGATCGCGTCGCGCACATCCCCCACCGACCTTGCGGTCCGGATCTGCGGGGAGCTCGGGATCACCCTCGTCGGGTACGTCCGGGGAAGGAGATTCAACGTGTACACCCACCCGTTGCGGATCCCCGCCCGGGGCACGGAGAGGATTCCGGGGATCACCGGGGTGATCCTCGCCGGCGGACGGTCCACCCGGATGGGCAGCGACAAGGCGCTCCTGCCGTACCAGGGCGGACGGTTCATCGAGGGGATCCTGCGGCGGATGGAGGATCTGTTCGAGGAGGTGATCGTCGTCACCGCGGAACCCGGCCGGTACGATTTTCTCCCGTGCCGCCGCGTTACCGACCTCTTCCCCGGGATGGGCGCGCTGGGGGGGATCCACGCCGCGTTGCGCCACAGCGGGTCGGAGAGGATCTTCGTCGTCGCGTGCGACATGCCGCACCTTGCGCCGGACCTCATCCGGCACCTCTGCTCCCTGGCGGAGGAGGCGGACGTGGTGGTTCCCGAGGGGGAAGGGGGGCTGGAGCCGCTTCACGCGGTGTACCGGAAGAGCGTCCTCCCCGTCGTGGAAGAGACGCTGCGGAACGGGCAGTGCCGCGTGGTCTCCTTCTTCGACCGGGTTCGGGTACACCGCATGTCCCGCGAGGCGGTCGAACGGATCGTTCCGGGCTTTTCGGCCTTCCGGAACATCAACACCCCCGAGGAGTATTACCGGTTCCGGGACGGGGGAGACTAATGCCTCAATTCACAAATCCGATCGCATTCGACCGCCGCTGCATCCGCTCCGGCTGCGTTGCCCTCCTTGCGGCGTACTCCCAGTACGCCTCAGTCGTGCGCCTTGCCAGAGCGGCGCATCGACGCTCTCTGTGCTGACCGTATTCGTGAACTGAGACATTAGCCTCCCCAGGCGACTGACCCGGCCTCCTACTTCTTCCGCTTCGACGCCGCGGCCTCGATCGCCTTGCGCAGTTCCTCGATGGCCGACTCCGCCCCCGCGTGAAGGTCCCCCCAGGCCTCCTCCCCCGCCTTCCGCATTCCGGAGAGCTTCTCCTTCGCCGTCCCCTGCAGCGACTTGAGCTCCTCCACCTGCTTCCGGAGCTTCGTGCGGGCTTCCGCGCCCAGGCCGTCGGCCTTCCGGCTCAATTTCTCGATCTCCTCGCCCCATTCCCGGATCCGGCGGTCGATCCGCTCGTGGTACTCCTCCCGCCAGGCGGCGGGCGCCTCGTACGCCACCACGCGGATGACTCCGATCGCCTCCCCCTCCGAACCGGTGGTCACCGCGTCGCTGACGGAAACCACGGCGGGGATCTTCCCGGAGGCGAGGAAGTCGTTGACCGCCCGGTCAAGGTCGTCCAGTTCCTTCTTCGTGTGGAATATCTGCAACGTGGTGGTGAACGTCTTGACTCGTATCATGCGGTCCCCCTTTCGCGCCGGCGAGCCGGCGGTTATGGGATCCGTGCAAGCCCGAGATACTCCGCCAGCCGGTCCCGGTTCAGGAAGAGCTCCCGCCCCTCCCGGTGCAGCAACCCCGTCTCCTCGAACTTCCGGATCAGCAGCGTCACCGTTTCCCGCGATGCCCCGATCAGGTTCGCCAGGACCTCGTGGGTCAGATGCAACGATAATCGCGTCCCCTTCGGGGTCTCCTCCCCCAGGTCCTCCGCCAGGTGGAGCAGCTCCTTCGCGAGGCGGCGGTGCGGCCAGGCGTGGACGAGGGCGGAGAACACGCGCTCCACCTCGTGGAGGCGCCGGGACAGAAGCCGGAGATATCCGAGGGTGAAGGCGGGCGAGAAGGCGAACAGTTCAAGGAGCCCGGCGCGGGGGAGGACAGCGACGACGGCGTCGGTCATCGCCACGGCGGTGAAGGGACGCGGCTCCTGCAGAAGGATGAGCTCTCCGAAGAGGTCGCCCGGTCGCAGGATGTGGAGGATCTGGTCGTCCCCGGTCTCGGAAAGGGTCACGAGCTTTACGTTCCCTTCCCGGAGGATGCACAGCGCGTCGGCTTCGTCGTCCTGCCGGAAGATCGCCGCGTCCCGGGGGAATCGCCGTTCCACGCAGAGGGCGTGAAACCTCCCCGCGTCCGCATCGGGGACGCCGGCGAGGAGATCGCGGATCGACAGGAACGGCAGCGGCAAGGCGCCACCCCCCGGCCCGCGGCGGCGCCGCGGAGCCGACAGCCATTTTACCCCGGGGAGGGTGCCGATCCAATGGTTTGCGGCGCCGGATTCCGGAGAGGGGAACGAACCGCCCGCGGGAGGTTCCGATCGGGAACCTTTCCGCGGGCGGCCCGGTGGACCGGACGATGCGCGGCTCACGCGGCCAGGCGGATCTCCACCTTGGGAGCGGCCACGGCCTTCTCGGGCAACGGCCACTCTGCCCAGAGAAGTCGGGCGCCGGCCGCTTCCTCCTCGGCCATCCCGGCCAGGACGATCCCCGCGGCAACGCCGATCAGGGCCAGCAGGGTGGTGAACGCGACTCCGAACCCGACGACGAACTCATCGAGGGCGAGGATTTCCATGGTGTTCACCTCCTCTCCACGACTCCACGTTATCCCGTCGGGCGCGGCGTTTCCGTGATGGATCTTACAAGGGTGGGTGAGAAAATCAGAACGCCATTCTGTCAAGCAGCACGCGGACGGCGGCTTCCTTCGCGGCGACGGGTCCTCACCGCCCCTCGAACCTGGCGGGGCGTTTCTCGAGGAATGCGGCGATCCCTTCGCGGAAGTCGCGAGTCGCTCCCGACCGCGCGATGTTCTGCCGCTCTTCCTCCAACTGCGCCTCCAGCGGCTGCGACAAGGCGCGGTTGTAGAGCTCTTTCGCCCGCGCGAACGCCAGGGTGGGACCCGCCGCCAGTTGCGTGGACAGCGCCTCCACCTTCGATGCGAAGTCGGCGTCGGGGAAGACCTCGTGAACCAGCCCCCACGCGGCGGCCAGTGAAGCGGAGAGAACCTTCGAGAAGAGCGTCATCTCCATCGCCCGGTGGGTGCCCAGCGCGCGGGCGAGGAAGAACGTCATCCCCCCGTCGGGGGAGAGCCCGATGTTCTGGTACCCGAGCGTAAACCGCGCGGAAGAGGCGGCCACCGCGGTGTCGCACGCCAGGGCGAAGGAGAAGCCGGCGCCCGCCGCGACGCCGTTCACCGCCGCGACGACCGGTTTCGGGGCCCTGCGCAGGGTGGCGATGAAGGCGTGCAGGCGGACCGTAAGTTCCAGGAACCCCCCCGATCCTTCCCCGCGGATCGACGACATCATCTCCACGTCGCCGCCGGCGGAGAACGCCTTCCCCGTGCCGGTCAGCACGATGCACCGCACCGACGGATCGGCCGAGACGTCCAGGCCCGCCGTCAGGAGCGCATCCCCCATCTCCGCGTTGTAGGCGTTCAGCCGTTCCGGCCGGTTCATCCGGACCGTCGCGACCCCCCCCTTCCGTTCCACCCGGACGACCTCGTTCATCACCGCCTCCTTCCCGCCCGACCCGGGCGGACGATTTCTCGCGTGGTTGTACCGCGTTTTCCCCTGTCCTGTCACTATAATGGGATGGGGAGGGAGCGATGCCGACGCTATTCGGGAAGGTCTGGGACCGCCACGTCGTGACGGCGCGGGAGGACGATGTCCTCCTTTACATCGACCGGCACCTGGTGCACGAGGTGACGAGCCCCCAGGCGTTCGCGGGTCTTTCGGCCGCCGGCCGATCCGTCCGCCGCCCCGGGGCGATGTTGGCCGTGCCCGACCACAACGTTCCCACCACGCCGGACCGCTCGGTGCGGATCGACGACCGGGGGAGCCGGGAACAGATCCAGGCCCTGCGGGAAAACGCCCTCGGCGCGGGGATCGCCCTGTTCGACATCGACGACCCTCGGCAGGGGATCGTCCACATCGTCGGCCCCGAGTCGGGGCTCGTCCAGCCGGGGATCACGGTCGTGTGCGGCGATTCCCACACCGGCACCCTGGGAGCTTTCGGCGCGATCGCCTTCGGAATCGGCACCTCCGAGGTGGAGCACGTCCTGGCGACGCAGGCGCTGTGGCAAAAGAAACCGCGCCAGATGCGCGTCACGGTGAACGGAGAGCTGAATTCCTTCGTTACCCCGAAGGACGTCATTCTCGCCGTCATCGCGAAGATCGGCGCCTCCGGCGGTACCGGGTACGCGATCGAGTTCGCGGGGGAGACGATCCGGCGGATGTCGATGGAGGGCCGGATGACGATCTGCAACATGACGATCGAGGCGGGAGCGCGGTTCGGGCTGATCGCCCCCGACGAGGTCACCTTCGCCTATGTGAAAGGGAGGCCCCTCGCTCCGGGACCGGAGCACGAGGCCCGGGCGGTAGCCTATTGGAAGGGATTGTCGTCCGACCTCGATGCGAAATGGGACCTCGAAGTGGCGCTTGCGGCGGACTCCCTCGAGCCGCACGTCACCTGGGGGACGAGCCCGCAGGACGCCCTCCCCGTGGGCGGCGCCGTGCCGGACCCGGAGGACCAGGAAGACCCCGGGGAGCGGGCGCGGATGCGGCGGGCGCTGGAGTACATGGCGCTCTCCCCCGGGACGCGGCTGACCGACATCCCCGTGGACAAGGTGTTCATCGGCTCCTGCACCAACTCCCGGATCGAGGACTTGCGGGCCGCCGCCGCGGTGGCGAAGGGGCGGAACGTGGCCTCCGGCGTCACGGCCCTGGTCGTCCCGGGGTCGGGGCTGGTGAAGCGGCAGGCGGAGGAGGAGGGGCTGGACCGCGTGTTCCTCGACGCCGGCTTCCAGTGGCGCCTCCCGGGGTGTTCGATGTGCCTGGGGATGAACCCGGACAAGCTCAAGCCCGGCGAGCGGTGCGCCTCCACGTCGAACCGGAACTTCGAGGGGCGACAGGGGCCCGGCGGGCGGACGCACCTGATGAGTCCGCCGATGGCGGCTGCGGCGGCGATCACCGGCCGCATCGCCGACGTCCGGGAGATGGCGCGATGAGGGAGAAGTTCCTTTCCTTGAGCACGGTGGGGGTTCCCCTGGACCGGAGAAACGTCGACACGGACGCCATCATCCCGGCGCGGTACCTGAAGACCGTGAAGCGCACGGGGCTGGGGGAAGGGCTGTTCTTCGCGTGGCGGTACGACGTGGACGGGAAGGAGCGACCCGATTTCCCGCTGAACCGGCCTTCGTATCGCGGCGGCAAGGTGCTGGTGGCGGGGGAGAACTTCGGCTGCGGTTCCTCCCGCGAGCACGCCGTGTGGGCGTTGATGGACTTCGGCTTTCGCGCGGTGATCGCGCCATCCTTCAGCGACATCTTCCACAACAACTGCCTGAAGAACGGGATGCTGCCGGTGACGCTCCCGGCGGCGGCGGTGCGCTCGCTGATCGACGCCCTGCTCGCCGCGCCGGGCGGCAAGGTGGAGGTGGACCTGGTGGGGCAGACGGTTACGGGCCCGAACGGCGACATCCACGCATTCGGGGTCGCGTCCTTTGCGAAGACGTGCCTCCTCGAGGGGTTGGACGAGATCGCCCTCACGCTCGCCTGCGCGGGGGAGATCGACCGGTACGAGCGGCAGCGGAGGGAAGTGACCCCGTGGCTGTTCCGGGATCTGGCCGGATGAACGCGTCCCGGAAGGAAGGAGCGGGGAAGTTTACGGTCGCCCTCGTACAGATGACGATGGGTACGGACCCGGGAGAGAACCTCGAAAAGGGCGTGGAAAGGGTCCGGGAGGCGGCACGCCGGGGGGCGCGGGTGGTGTGCCTTCCCGAACTGTTCCGCTCCAGGTACTTTTGCCAGACGGAGGACCCCGCCTTCTTCGACCTCGCGGAGCCGCTTCCGGGGCCGACCACGGACGCGCTCTCCGCGGTCGCACGGGATGCGGGAGTCGTCGTGATCGCTCCCGTCTTCGAGCGCCGCGCATCGGGGGTGTACCACAACAGCGCCGCGGTGATCGACGCGGACGGCGCGGTAGCCGGCGTCTACCGGAAGATGCACATCCCGGACGATCCTTCGTTCTACGAGAAATTCTACTTCACCCCCGGGGACCTCGGTTTTCGCGCATTCGACACCCGGGCGGGAAGGATCGGAACGATGATCTGCTGGGACCAGTGGTACCCGGAAGGGGCCCGGCTGACGGCGCTCGCCGGGGCGAGCATCCTCTTCTACCCGACGGCGATCGGGTGGCACCCCCGCGAGAAGGAGGAGCACGGAGAGCGGCAGCGCGACGCCTGGCGCACCGTGCAGCGGGGCCACGCCGTGGCGAACGGCGTGTACGTGGCGGCGGCCAACCGGGTGGGCCACGAGGTCCCGGAAGGAGGGGGAGCGGGGATCGAGTTCTGGGGATCGTCGTTCCTGTGCGACCCGCAAGGCGCGGTGCTCGCCGAGGCGTCCGGGGATCGGGAGGAGATCCTCCTCGGGGAGGTCGATCCGGCCCTCATCGAGGAGGTCCGGCGGAACTGGCCGTTCCTGCGGGACCGGCGGATCGACGCCTACGCCGGGATCACGAGCCGCATCCTCGACGATGAGCCGTGGGGGAAGAAGCGTTGACCCCGGCGGCGGGGACGCCCCGCCCGAAGTACCGGATGCCCGCCGAGTGGGAACCGCACGAGGCGACCTGGATCGGGTGGCCCCACAACCGGTCCGACTGGCCCGGCAAGTTCGCGGCCATCCCCTGGGTCTACGGGGAGATCGTGCGGAAGATCGCCGCCGGCGAGACCGTCCGGATCCTCGTCCAGTCGAAGGCGCACGAAGCGAAGGCGCTCCGGCTTTTCGCCCGCGCCGCCGTGGACCTCTCCCGGATCGCGTTTTTCCGGATTCCCACCGACCGCGGCTGGACACGCGACTTCGGCCCGATCTTCGTCCGCAGGGACCGCCCGAAGCGCGAGGTGGCGGTCGCGGGGTTCCGGTTCAACGCGTGGGCGCGATACCCCGACTGGCGGAACGACGACCGGGTTTCCGCGCGTGCGGCCGCGGCCCTTGGCCTGCGCCGGATTCGCCCCCTTGTGCGGAACCGGGAGGTCGTGCTGGAGGGGGGCGCGATCGAAGTGAACGGGCGGGGCACGTTGATCGCCACGGAGGAGTGTCTCCTCGATCCGGTGGTCCAGGCCCGCAACCCGGGGATGTCCCGCGGCGATCTGGAAGCCGTCTTCGGAAGCACCCTCGGGGCGACGAACGTGATCTGGCTTGGACGCGGGATCGCCGGGGACGACACGCACGGCCACGTGGACGACCTGTGCCGCTTCACGGGCCCCAAAACGGTGGTGCTGTGCCGGGAGAAGGACCCGAAAGACGATAATCACCGCGCGCTGGAGGCGAACCGGGAGCGGCTCGCCTCCGCCCGGCTGGAGGACGGCTCCCGCCTCGAGGTGGTCCCGTTGCCGATGCCGGCGCCGCTGCGCTTCGACGGGATCCGCCTGCCGGCGAGCTACGCGAACTTCTACGTCTGCAACGCGGCGGTGCTCGTCCCCACCTTCAACGACCCGAACGACCGGGCCGCGCTCGGGATCCTCTCCGAACTGTTCCGGGATCGGCCGGTGGTGGGGATCCACGCCGTGGATCTCGTCTGGGGGTTCGGCACGCTCCACTGCCTCACGCAGCAGCAGCCGGCGATCTTCAGCGGGAAAGGATCACCCGCACTTTCTCCAGGATCTCTCCCTGGGAGAATGGCTTCCCGATATATTCCCGATTCCCGCCGAGCATCCCCTTGCCCGATACCATATCGTCGGAGTGCCCGGTCATGAACAGGATCCGTGTTTCCGGGTGTTCCGACGCCACCCTGTCGGCCAATTCCACCCCGCTCATCTCCGGCATGACGACGTCGATCAGCAGGAGGTCGAACGGCACGTCACCGCTCCGCAAGAGAGAGAGGGCCTTTTCCCCGCCGGATGCCTTGTGAACGTCGAACCCGCCGTTTTCAAGCATTCGGGCGATCACCTCGCGCACCACGTCGGAATCCTCCACCAGCAGGATCGTCCCGTTCCGTTCCGCGCCTGTCCGTACCTGGGGTCCCGTCATGCCCGTCCCGTCCTTTCCGTGATCGTCGCGGGAAATCCCGTCCTCCCGATACATACGTATCTTATCGTGGAAAGGCACGACGAACGCGGGGCCCCCTGTGCACTCTACAGATGTACGTTGTGCGTCGTCGCAATTCTCCCTGGGGGCCGGGCTCGGGATTCCCGCGATACGCGGTAAAATGGAATGGCTTCGGTTTTCGCAGGGGGGGGGATAATGGCCGGGAGAATCGTCGCGTCCTTGCTGGTCGCCGCATTCGCCCTGGGGGCGTTCCCCGCCCCGGCCGCCGCGGAAGAGCGGACGGTCACCGGGACGGTCGTGCGCCTTGACCCCGCGGAGGGCGTCTTCACGGTGCGGGATGCCGCGGGGGCGTCCTGGAACTACAAGGTCGAGGCGGACGCGGGGATCGACCTGTCGGGTTTCCGCGCGGGGGATCGGGTCAAGGTGACGGTCGGGCGCGCGACGCCGGTGAACATGATCACGGCGGCGGACCCGCTCCGCAAGGGGGACCGGGTCGAGAAGGCCGCATACTGAGCGGTCCGGTGGCGTAACCCGGAAGGAGGGGGCGTCGTGAGCGAATGGGTCGTCCTGTGCCCCGCGTGCGGGGAGGAGTTCAAGATCGACGTGGAAGAGGTCCCCGAGCAATGCCCTCACTGCAAGCACGAGGGGGACTTTGAAATCGTGGACGAGGACGACTGACGGGGAGATATGGCGGGCCCGGACCTCCTGCTGATCCACCCGCCCGCCGCACGGCCCGCGGAACCGCCGCTGGGGACGGCGGTCCTCCTCTCCCACCTGAGGCGGGAGGGTGCGGCGGCGGAGGCGATCGACGCCAACCTCGAGGCGTACCTCCACCTGCTGGACGCGGATCGGCTGGCGGCGTCCGCGGACCCCGCGCCCGCCACCGCATTGCGTCGCGCCGTGCGGAACGTCCCCCGGGCGCTCTCCTTCCTGCGGTCCCCCGAGGCCGGAACATCCCTTCCCAGGTACACCGCGGCCGCGCGCCACCTGAACACGGCGCTCACCTCGTACCGCGGCGGGAGCGGACGCGAGCGATTGACGCTCGGCGACTACGTTCACGGCGGTCTCTCGGAGTTTTCCCCCCGGGACCTCTCCCTGGTTGCGGGCGGGGAAGCGGGAACCGTCTTCTCCGGTTACTTCCGCGACGCACTCCTTCCCCGCGTCGAAAGGATGCGGCCGCGCGGCATCGCGATCTCCGTGAACTACCGGCACCAGGTCCTCCCCGCCTTCGAACTGGCGGGGCTGCTGCGTCGTCTCCTGCCCGGCGTCCCGGTCTTCGGCGGCGGGGGAATGTTCACCTCATGGAGGAGGGCGCTCCGCACCATGGATTCCGCGTTCCTCCCCTTCGACGGGATCGGGTTCGGTCCGGGGGAGAGCGCCCTCGCGGCGCTCGCGGCGGGCGCGTCCGTCGGGGGCGGCGTCTTTTTCGAAGATGGGGAAGCGGTGGAGTTCCTCCCCGATTTCGGCTTTGCGCCGCTGCGGAAGTATTTCTCCCCGGGGCCGGTCCTTCCGGTCTCCGCGACGCGGGGGTGCTACTGGCGGAGATGCCGGTTCTGCCCCGAGGCGGTCGCGCCGACCCACCCGTACCGCGCGGCGGATGCGGGGGGATTCCCCGCACTGGTGCGGAAGCTGTCCGATCGGTACGGGGTTCAACGCTTTCACCTGACGGACAACGCGATCCCGGTGGGCGTACTCCGGTCGATGGCTTCGAGCGGGAGCCTGCTCCGCGGCCTCTCGTGGCACGGATTCGCCCGCTTCGAGCGGGAACTCCTCGATCCGGAGTTCGCCGCGTCGCTCGCCGCGGCGGGCTGCTCGATGCTCCAACTGGGGCTGGAGAGCGGGTCGCAGCCGCTCCTGGACCGGATGGGGAAGGGGACGCGCGTCGCCGACGCCTCGGCGATCCTGTCGAACCTCTCGAAGGCGGGGATCGCCGCCTTCGTCTACGTGATGCTCGGCGCCCCGGGAGAGACGGAGACCGACGCCGAGCGGACGTTGTCGTTCCTGTCCGGGCATGCGGGGGAGATCGGGTTCCTGAACCTGTCGATCCTGAACCTGCCGCGGGATGCGTCCTGGCCCGGACTTGCGGAAAGGGGCGCAACGGGGGAGGACGGGTCCTCCGACGGGGACGAGCCGCTCGGCCTGTATCGGCCGGTCCCCGCCGGGGAAGGCTGGGGAAGGGCGCCGGCCCGGCGGTTCCTGCGGCAGCGGATCCTGGGCGACCCGGCGATCCGCGCCATCGCGGCCCGGACTCCGCACTGGTTCGGCGACAGCCACGCATTCTTTTTCCGCGGGACGCGCTGAGCGCCGAACGGAGCCCCTCTCCGAGGCGGCGCAGCCGAAGAGGGAGTCCCGGAGGCGCACTAAGCGTTCAGCACCACCCGGGCGTCCGCGATGGAGAGCCCCCGCTCGTGCACGATGACCGGGTTGAGGTCCATCTCCTCGATCTGCGGGTTAGAGGCGAGGAACGCGGACACCTGGCGCAGGAGCGCGCGCAAGGCGCCCAGGTCCGCCGGCGGCTTTCCGCGCAGCCCGGTCAGCGCCCGGTATCCACGGATCTCCGAAACCATCTCCGCGGCGTCCCTTTCGGAGAGCGGCGCCACCCGGAACGATACGTCCTTCATCACCTCGACGAAGATCCCCCCGAGACCGAACATCACGGCGTGGCCGAACTGCTGATCCCGCGTCACGCCGACGATCACCTCCTGTCCCGCGGGCGCCATCGCGCATACCAGCGCCCCGCCGGCCCGGGCGCCGAGCCTTCCTTCCGCGTCCCGGATCGCCCGGAACGCCGCGCGGACGCCCGTCTCGTCCGCCACGTTCAGGAAGACGCCACCCGCATCGCTCTTGTGGGTCACATCCGGGGAGTTCATCTTCACCGCCACCGGGAAGCCGATCCCCCGCGCCGCCGCCGCCGCTTCCTCCTCGCTGCCCGCCCGCCGGAACCGGGTCAACGGGAACCCGGCGCGGGCGAGGAGCTGCATCGAGTCGGCGGGAGAGATCGCCCGGGCCGGGACCTTCGATGCGTGCGCCGTTTCCTCCGCGGCGAGCGGGAACCGGCCGCGGTGGAAACGGACGTGGCAGGAGAGTGCCTTCACGGCCCGTTCCGGCGTCGGGAATACGGCGATCTTCTTCTCGTGGAACCGCACCCGCTCCTCGCGTTCCACATCCGCGCCCCCCAGGTACGCCACCAGCTCGCACCGCCCGGGCCGGATCACCTCGGAGGCTCCCGGAATCGGGTCCCCGAAGATCGTCATCACCACGTCGTATTCCCCGTCGGCCGCATCGAGAACGCTCCGGTAACGGGCCGCGTCGGTGTCCCCGGTGAGATCGAGGGGGTTGCCGACGATGCAATGGGAGGGGAGGATCTCCCGGAGCTTCCGGGAGAGGGCGGGGGAGAGCGGGGTGACGCGAAGCCCCTCCTCCTCCGCGACGTCCGTGGCGATGATGGCGGACCCCCCGGAGCTGGTGACGATGAGCGTCCTCGGACCCTTGGGGGGCGGGACGTAGGCGAGCGCCTTGGCGAAATCGTACAGCTCCTCCAGCGTGGCCGCGCGGTGCACGCCGTTCTGCCGGAACACGGCGTCGTAGATCTCGTCCCGTCCCGCCAGCGACCGGGTGTGGGACTCCGCGGCCTTGCGTCCCCGCTCGGTCCGCCCCGCCTTGAAGATCACCACCGGCTTGGGGCAGGCGCGGACGGCGGAGAGGAACTTCGCGGCGTCCTTCACCCCCTCGATGTAGAGGGCGACCACCTTCGTGTGCGGATCCTCCCCGAAGAAACCGATCAGGTCCGCCTCGTCCACGTCGGACCGGTTCCCCATGCTGACGAAGGCGGAAAACCCGAGTCGTTCCTCCGACGCCCAGTCGATGAGCGCCGCGCCGACCGTGCCGCTTTGCGAGACGATCGCGATTTCTCCCCGGCGGGTGATCAGCGGCCACGAGGCGCACACGCCGTGGTACGGATAGTTCACCCCCTGGCAGTTGGGACCGACCACCCGGATGCCTCCCGCCTGCGCCGCCTCCGCCATCTCCGCCTGGAGGGCCGCCCCCGCGTCGCCCGACTCGGCGAACCCGCCGGTGATCACGATCGCCGATTTCACCTTCCTCGCTCCCAGTTCGCGCATCGTGCCGGGGACCAGCTTCGCCGGGATGATCACCACCGCAAGGTCGGTCCCCTCGGGAAGTTCGGCGGCGGATCGGATCGACGGGACGCCCAGGATCACCTCGCCCTTCGGGTTCACGGGGACGATCTCGCCGGCGAAGCCGGCTTCCTTGATGTTGCGGAAGATCTGGAACCCCATCTTGTCGGGGTTGGACGACGCGCCGATGACGGCGATCCGTGACGGGCGGAACAGGGGAGACAGGGGAGAATTCATCGGGGCCTCGCTCATTTGGATCCGGAATTGAGGTTACATCAGCAAAGGGGGAAACAGGGTCCCGGTTCGCGGTCCTTCAGGATCGGCAGACCGGGCAGGAGGGGGGACCCCCCTGTTCCGCCCGGCGGCGGTCCTCCTCGTCCTGGTACTGCGGGGTGTCGTGGCGCGCCGCCCGTTCGTCCCCTTCCGCGAACGCCTTCGCTTTCCACCCCTCGTCCTCCGACCAGCGGAACGGCAGCTCCTTCACCGAACCCGGAGCCGTCATCGTTTCGAAGGACGACAGCGCCCCGATGAGGATTTCCCGCTGCAGTTCCGGTTCGCGCGGCTTGCCGGTCGTGTGGCCGAGGGGGAAGTCGAGGAACGCCGCGCGGGGAGGGTTGACCGCCCGCGTGATGTCCAGGGCGCTCGTCATGCAGAGCGTCGGTATCCCGGCGGCCTCCGCGTGCCTTGCGACCAGTCCCACGGACTGGTGGCACACGGGTCAGACGGGGACCAGCAGCACCGCGTCCACCCCGTCCTCCCGGAACCGCCCGGTCAGCCGCGGAGCGAGGTCTTCGGTGACGCGGCGGGAGGAGTAGATCCCGCCCATGAACGTGTGGAAGCGGCTCGACAGTCCTCCGAGAAACCCTTCCCGGACAAGGCGTCGCAGGGTGTCGATCGGGAAGACGACGTTGGGGTCCGTTCGGGCGTCGGACAGGTCGTAGGCGAAGTGGGTGGCGCGCAGATCCTTCGTGTCCACGTCCGCGGGGATCTCGCGGATCGAGGTGTCGTCCTTGTGATGAAACGCCACCTGCCCGGCGACATAGATCCCTCCCGAGGCGACCATTCCCAGCCGGCATTCGGACAGCGGTTTGCAGAGCGGGGCCCACGGTGCGGTGTCCCGGTGTTCCACCCAGTTGTAGGCCTTGTACCCCAACCGCGCGTAGTTGTCGCGGATCCTCGGAATATAGTCGACGGGTCCCACGTACCCTCCCGATTCGTTATTTTACGCCAAGGCGTCGTCGTTCGACGGCCTGCCGGATCACGTTCCCCCGGCGAACTCCTTCACGATGTTCCCCACGACGCTCTTCGCGTCGCCGAAGACCATGAGGGTACGGTCCAGGTAGTATAGCTCGTTCTCGATCCCCGCGAAGCCGGGGCTCATGCTCCGCTTGATGACCATGACCGTGCGGGCCTTGTCCACGTCCAGGATCGGCATCCCGTAGATCGGACTGTTCCTGTCATGGCGAGCCGCGGGGTTGGTGACGTCGTTGGCGCCGATCACCAGCGCCACGTCGGCCTGCGGGAAGTCGGAGTTGACATCCTCCATCTCCACCAACCGGTCGTACGGGATGTTCGCCTCGGCGAGGAGCACGTTCATGTGCCCCGGCATGCGCCCCGCCACCGGGTGGATGGCGAACCGCACGTCCACGCCCGCCTTCGTCAGGACGTCGTACAGTTCCCGGACCTTGTGCTGCGCCTGGGCCACCGCCATCCCGTACCCGGGGACGACGATCACCCGGCTCGCCACGTGAAGGATTCCCGCCGCCTCCTCCGGCGTGGCGCTGCGGGCCGCGCGCCGCTCTCCGGAGGCCCCCGCCGACGCCTGCGCTTGTCCGAAGGCGCCGAACAGCACGTTCGTGAACGACCGGTTCATCGCACGGCACATGATCACCGACAGGATGAAGCCCGAGGAACCGTCGAGCGCTCCGGCGATGATCAGGAGCTTGTTGTTCAGGACGAACCCCATCGCCGCCGCGGAAAGGCCCGCGTAGGAGTTGAGGAGGGAGATCACCGTCGGCATGTCCGCCCCGCCGATCGGGATGACGAGCATCACGCCGAACGCGAGTGCGAGCGCGCCGAAGACGGGGAACAGCCACGCCGCCTCCGGCCGGGCGACGAGGTACGCCCCCGACGCCGCCGCGAGCCCGAGGAGCGTGAAATTGAGGAGGTTCTGGCTCTTCCAGGTGATGGGGCGGGGGGGGAGGATCTCCTGGAGCTTGCCGAACGCCATCAGCGACGCCGTGAAGGTCAGGAACCCGAGGAGCACCTCGAGGGCCAGCGCTCCCATGGTGAAGCGGTCGATGGCGGGAGCCTTCAGGTAGAATTCCGCGGTCCCCACCAGCGCCGCCGCCAGCGCCCCGAAGGCGTGGGAGAGGGCGGTCCGCTGCGGCACCGCGGTCATCGGCATCATCGCCATCGGCACGCCGATGACGGTCCCCGCCACGAAGGCGACCGCGATCCACCGGTAGCTCTCGATTTCCGGTTTCAGCAGCGTCCCCGCGACCGCCAGCGCCATCCCGGCCGCCCCCACGATCACGCCGCGCCGCGCCGTGGGGACCGCGGAGAGCCACTTGAGCGCGAGGATGAAGGAGACCGCCGCGCCGAGGTAGAGCAGGGGGATGGCCCGGTCGATCATGGCCGGTTCTTCCCGCTCTTCCTGAACATGCGAAGCATCCGGTAGGTGATCAGGTATCCGCCGACGATGTTGATCATCGAGCAGGCCACCGCAATGGAACCGAGGACGGTGGAGAGGGTCGTCTTCTGCTCGCCCGCCACCAGGATGGATCCGACGATCGTGATGGCGGAGATGGCGTTCGTCAGGGACATCAGCGGGGTGTGCAGCAGCGGCGACACCCTGCGGATGATCTCCAGCCCGAGGAACGTGGCCAGCACGAAGACGTAGAGCCCCAGCTCGAGGTCCTGGCTCATCGAATCTCCCCCCCGTGCGTCACCAGGGCGCCCCGGATGATCTCGTCGTCGAGGTCGAGCCGGAACCGGCCGTCTTTCCAGAACGCCAGGACGAACGCCGCCAGGTTGCGCGAGTACAAGGTGCTCGCGTGCCAAGGCATCTCCGCCGGCAGGTTCATGGGCCCGATGATCGTGACGCCGCGCTCCACGACCGTTTCCCCCGGCCGCGTCAGCGCACAGTTGCCGCCCCCTTCCGCCGCGACGTCAACGATCACCGAACCCGGATTCATCGCCCGCACCATCTCCGCGGTGATGAGCATGGGAGCCTTCACGCCGCCGATCAGAGCCGTCGTGATGACCGCGTCCGCCGCCGCGCACCGTTCCGCGAGGAGCTCCGCCTGCTTGCGGTGGAACTCCTGCGAAAGCTCCCGCGCGTACCCGGTGGCGTCCTCCGCGCTTTCCGAGGTTTCGATCCCGACGAACCGGGCGCCCAGGCTTTCCACCTGCTCCTTCGCGGCGGACCGCGTGTCGGTGGCCTCCACGGAAGCACCCAGGCGCCGCGCGGTGGCGATGGCGGAGAGCCCCGCTACCCCCGCGCCGATCACGAAGACCTTCGCGGGGAACACGGTGCCGGCGGCGGTCGTGAGCATGGGGAAATATCTCGGAAGGGCATTCGCGGCGACCAGGACCGCCTTGTACCCCGCGATGTTCGCCATGGAGGAGAGGGTGTCCATCGATTGCGCCCGGGTGATGCGGGGGATCCGGTCCGTGGCGAACGCGGTGATGTTCCGGGCCGCGAGCTTTTCCACCGCGTCGGGGTGGCGCGTGGGCATCAAGGTGCAAAGGAGCATCGCTCCCTGGCGCATCGCGTCCGCCTCGTGCCCGCCGGAGGGCGGGGAAGGAGCCGGAGCCTGCACTTTCAGGACGAAGTCCGCCTTGCCCAGCAACTCCGCCGCGCCCGCCTCGACGGCGGCGCCGGATTCCCGGTAGGCGTCGTCGGGGAAGAACGCCTCCGTCCCGGCGCCGCGCTCCACCGCCACCTCGATCCCCGCCTTCGCGAGCTTCCGGCACGACTCCGGGACGAGGGCGACCCTCCGTTCGCCCTCCCGGATCTCCCGCGGGACGGCAATCCTCATGGAACCTCCCCCTGACGGCGACGACCGGAAGGACGTTGGACCGTGTGTTGTATCTTACGTGTAGGGCGCCTCCGCCGGGATTCATCCCGGCGGTTTCCCGGCGCATCGGGAAGAACGCGGAACGGGGGGAGGGGAGCAGGAGTACCGTTACAGGCGGGGGGGCGTCCGGGCGGGGGGACCCGGGCGCCCCGGTACGGCGGCGGGACTACTTGGGGATGCCGGCGAAGACTTCGCCCTCGTCGAGATGCGCGGCCAAAACCTCTTTCGGCTTGATCAGCATGACCGGCCGCTTGGTGGTGTACACCACCTTTTCCGCGGTGCTTCCGAGCAGCGCCCGGGCGAGGGCCGACCCTCCGTGGGTGCTCATCACGATGCAGTCGACGTCCTCCTTGTGGGCGGCCGAGAGGATCTCGGCGTGCGGCTCCCCGGAGGGAACCAGGATCCGGGACTTCACGGACTTCCCCCCGAGCCGGAAGGCGATCTTCTCGAGGTACGCCTTCGACCGGTTCACGCTCTCGGCGAACGCCTTGGACTCCTCCGCCTGTCCGGCCTCCGGCGCCTTCCCCAGGGGCGACGGGACGACCTTGATGAGGAGGACCTCGGCGCCCGATCCCTTCGCCATTTCCTCGGCAGGATCGATCGCCCGCTCCGACATCGCGGAGCCGTCCAGCGGCAGCAGGATTTTCTTGAACATATCCGCCCTCCTTTCGGTGAACACCTTCTCCGGGTTAACGGACCGCCGGGACGGAAATATTTATGCGCAAACCATTTGCCGGGGGGGTGGCAACGCTGGAAAAATCCACGGGTGGAAGGGTCATGACGCACCCCCCGCGGCAAACCGCCGAACTGTATACAGTATACGGTTCGGCGCCGGGTTGTCAACGGGAATCCTCGGCGGATGGGTGGGCTCCGCTCCCGCGAGGCGTCGCTCCGGGAACCGCAAACGTTGCCGACGTTGTTGCGCCTCGCCGGAAGTCCGACGTAGACTGAAAAAATGTCCGCTCTATCGGAGAACAGAAGGGGATACCGTTCTCTCACGCTGCTCGGCGTCGCGTTGCTCGCCGTTTCCGGCGTCGCCTGCGAGAAAGGGACCGTGCCCGCCGGCGCGGCGGGCCGGGCCAAGGCCCAGGAAACCCGCCCGGTACGCGTTGTTGCCGCCGCCGTGGAGCGTTTTCCCCGCACGGTGACCGTTACCGGCACCCTCGCCGCCGACGAGGAGGTCGTCGCGGGCTTCAAGGTGCCCGGCCGGGTCAGTGAGCTGCCGGTCGACCTCGGAAGCCCCGTGCGGAAGGGGCAGGTGCTCGCGCGCCTCGATCCGACCGATTTCCGCCTCCGCGTCGAACAGGCCGAGGCCTCGCTCCGACAGGTGCGGGCCGGGCTCGGGCTCCCCCCCGACGGACCGGGGGAACAGGTGGATCCGGAGAAGACCGCGTCGGTGCGGGAGGCGCGGGCGGTGCTCGAGGAGGCGCGCCTGAGCCGGGACCGCCTGGAGCGGCTCTGGGAGAAGGACTACGTCGCCCGGGCCGAGTTCGACGCGGCCAGGGCACGGTTCCAGGTCGCCGAGGGGCGCTACCAGGCGGCGCTGGAGGAGATCCGGAATCGCCAGGAACTGCTGGCCGAGCGGCGCTCGGGCCTCTCGCTGGCGCGTCAGCAACTCGCCGACGCCGTGCTCCACGCGCCGATCGACGGCGCCGTGCGGGAGCGCCGGGCCTCGGTGGGCGAATACCTCGCCGCCGGAGCGCCGGTGGTCGCCCTGGTGCGGGTCCACCCGCTTCGTCTGCGGGTGGCCGTGCCGGAGCGGGATGCGTCCTCCGTCCGCGTTGGCCAGCCGGTGCGGGTGCGGCTCGAGGGCGACGCCGCGGATCACTCCGGCCGCGTCGCCCGCCTGAGCCCCTCCATCCAGGAACAGAACCGGACGCTGATCGTCGAGGCCGAGGTGGCGAACCCGACCGGCCGACTCCGGCCCGGCGCCTTCGCGCGGGCCGAGATCGTGGTCGAGGCCGACCGTTCGGCCGTGATCGTGCCGGCCGCCGCGATCGTCACGTTTGCAGGCGTCGAACGGGTGTTCGTCGTCGCGGACGGCCGCGCCGTGGAACGGAGGATCCGGACCGGCCGGCGCGCGGGCGACCGGGTGGAGGTCCTCGAGGGACTCTCCGCCGGAGATCCGGTCGTCGTCTCGCCCGGGAACCTCGCCGGCGGCCAGCCGGTGACCGCCGCGCGGTAGTTCCCTTGCAGAAGCTCGCCGAAATCTGCATCCGCCGCCCGATCTTCGCGGCGATGCTCGTCCTTGCGCTGGTCGTCGTCGGCGCCTCCAGCTACGTCCGCCTCGGCGTCGACCGGTTCCCCTCGGTAGACCTGCCCACCGTATCGGTCCGCACCCAGCTTCCCGGGGCGACCGCCGAAGAGGCGGAGACGGAGATTTCCAAGCGGATCGAGGAGGCGGTCAACACCGTCGAGGGGATCGACGAGCTGCGGTCGATCTCCGGACCGGGAAGTTCCATCGTGATCGTCACGTTCAACCTGAATCGGGACATCGACTCGGCCGCCCAGGACGTGCGGGACCGCGTCGCCACCGTCCTCCGGGACCTGCCGGAGGACGCGACGGTGCCCCTGATCTCGAAGTTCGACAACGACCAGCAGCCGGTACTGACGGTGGCCATGTCCGGGGACCGGCCCCTGCGCGAGCTGACCGAGCTGGCCGACAAGGTGGTGAAAGTGCGCCTGGAGCGGTCGGCGGGCGTCGGCGAGGTCCGGATCGTCGGGGGGCTCCAGCGGGCGGTGAACGTCTGGGTGGAGGCGGACCGCCTGTCCGCCTACCAGCTCCCCGTCACCGCCGTGCGGGACGCGATCCTGCGGCAGAACACCGACGCCGCCGGCGGGAACGTGACGCACGGTCCCCGGGAGGAGACGATCCGCACGATCGGCCGGCTGGCCGACCCGCGGTCCTTCGACGACCTGGCGATCGCCTCGATCGGGGGCGCGACCGTCCGCGTGCGGGACATCGGCCGGGCGGAGGACGGGACGAAGGAACAGCGCTCCACGGCCCGCCTGAACGGGGTCCCCACGGTGATCCTCGAGGTGCGTCGCCAGTCGGGGGCCAACACCGTCGCGGTCATCGACGGGGTCAAGCTCGCCATCGCCGCGGCCTCCGGAGAACTTCCCGCGGGGGTCGGCCTGACGGTGATCCAGGACCAGTCCCGATTCATCCACGCCGCGCTGCACGAGATCAACACCCACCTGATCCTCGGAAGCATCCTGGCATCCCTCGTCGTCCTGGCCTTCATGCGAAGCTGGCGAACGACCGTGATCGCCGCGGTGGCCATCCCCGCTTCCGTGATCTCGACCTTCGGCATGATGGGAGCGCTCCACTTCACCCTGAACAGCGTGACGATGCTGGCGCTCGTCCTGATGGTCGGGATCGTCATCGACGACGCGATCGTCGTCCTCGAAAACATCTTCCGGTTCGTCGAGGAGAAGGGGATGTCGCCGTTCGAGGCGGCGCGTGCGGCGACGGCCGACATCGGCCTGGCCGTCATGGCGACCACGTTCTCCCTGGTGGTCATCTTCATCCCGGTCTCGTTCATGTCGAGCATCTCGGGCCGTTTCCTCTTCCAGTTCGGCATCACGGCGGCCGTGGCGGTCCTCGTGAGCCTGCTCGTCTCCTTTTCCCTGACGCCGATGATGAGCGCGCGGCTCCTGGGGAAAGAAGCGACCCGCGCGCAGGGCGCGGAGGGCGTCCCCCGGTCCCGGGGAGGTTTCTACCGGTGGATCGACGCCGGGTACGAGCGGGCCCTTTCCTTCGCCATGTGCCACCGGGGGACGGTCGCGCTGCTCTCGCTGGGGGTCATCCTCTCGGCGATCCCCCTGTACGGGACGATCCGCCAGGATTACCTCCCGGCGAACGCGGACGAAGGGGAATTCTTCGTGACCGCGACCGCCCCCCAGGGGACGAGCCTCGCGAAGATGGACGAGACCCTGCGCGCGATCGAGCGGGAGATCCGCGCGGTTCCCGGCGTGCGGCTGGTGCTGTCGACGGCCGGGGGCGGGTTCATCGGATCGGTGAGCGATGGACGGGCGTACGTCCAGCTTCTCCCCCACGGGGAGCGCGTCTTCTCGTTTTCGAGGATGTTCCGGGGATTCTTCCGCGGCGACCCAGGAGCGGCGTTCCGCGGGAACCGCTCCCAACTCGAGGTGATGCAGGAGGTGCGACGGCGACTCCGCAAGTTCGGCGATTTACGGGTCGCGGTCCGGAACATCGCCGGGTTCAATATCGGCGGCGGCAGTTTCGACGTCGACTTCGTCCTGCGGGGCCCGGACCTGCACGCGCTCTCGGACTACGCCGAGCGGCTTCGCGCCCGGGGGGAGTCCCTCGGGCTGCTCGACGCCGACACCACGCTCAAGCTCGACAAGCCCGAGCTGCGCGTCCAGGTGGACCGTGCCCGGGCGGCGGACCTGCGGGTCGATCCCGAGCGGGTCGGGACGGCGGTCCGGCTCCTGGTCGGAGGAGACGAGGAGGTCTCCCGCTTCCGCGATCCCTCCGTCAACGAGGATTACGACGTCCAGTTGCGCCTGCGCGAAGAGGACCGTGCCGACCCGGAGGCGATCGGGCGGCTGTACGTTCCCGGGGAAGGCGGGGGGCTCGTGCGGCTGGACAGCGTGGCTACGATCGAGCGGGTCCAGAGCGCCTCGCGGATCGACCGCCTCGACCGGCAGCGGGAGGTCCGGCTCCGTGCGTCGATCGCGCCGGGGTTCGCACTGGCGGACCGCCTTGCGGCGCTCCGGACCGAGGTGGGGGGGATGAACCTTCCGCCCGGTTACACGACGAGCATCTCCGGCCGGGGGCGGGAACTCGAGCGGACGTTCGGCGAATTCGTCTGGGCCTTCGGGCTCTCGATCGTCTTCATGTACATGATCCTCGCCTCCCAGTTCGAGAACCTCGTCCACCCCTTCACGATCCTGCTCTCCCTGCCGCTCTCGGTCCCGTTCGCCCTCCTGTCGCTGCGGCTCTCCGGGAACACCCTGAATCTCTACTCCGCGCTCGGGATCCTCGTGCTGTTCGGCGTCGTCAAGAAAAACGCCATCCTCCAGATCGACCACATGAACAACCTGCGGGCGGGAGGGATGGAACGGATGGCGGCGATCCTTCAGGGGAACCGTGACCGGCTTCGGCCGATCCTGATGACCACCCTGACGTTCGTGGCCGGCATGCTCCCGCTGGCCGTCGGGTCCGGTCCGGGCGCCGAGGAACGCCGCGTGATCGCCGTGGTCGTGATCGGCGGCCAGACGTTGTCCCTTCTGCTCACGCTGCTCGCCACGCCGGTCGTCTACTCCCTGCTGGATGACCTGGGTCTCGCCTTCCGGCGCCGACGTGCGATGGCGCCGTCTCCTGATTGTTTTAAAGACCCGCAAGATACTAAATAAAATACCATTTGTTATATTACTCCTTGACAGGCATGGCTACTTTTGCGTATGCGTAATAGTTATCCCATCGACGCAGGCAGCGGGATTTCACAAGGCGGAGGGCAACCGATGAACATCAGCAGCACGAAGCGTTTCTACCTCAGCGTGGCCTGGACGGCAGCCATCATCATCGGCGGACTCGCAATGCTCATTTCGTTCGTGACCCACGCGTAGAGATCCGGTCGAACGCTCGACATCCCCGACCGACGGGACCGTCCCGCGTCCCCCCCGGCTTTTTTCCATTGCGCCTGCCGGAAGGGCCGGACGGGGGTCGTCGTGTCGTTTGCGCCCGGGGACCTGACCGGCGTTTGCGAATCGCCCGGTTTTCTGGTGAAATGAGGCGAAGTCAGGTCAAATCGAACGATACGGGCGGAGGCGATCCATGGAGCCGTCGAAGATCGTCGTGCGGTATCGGGACGGGAAGACCCTCAAGGGGTACACGCAGAACTTTTTCCCCAACAAGCCGGTGTTCCATGTCAACCGCCTGGGTGCGTCCGGTTCGGGCGACCTCGTCGAGGTGAAGGTGGACGCACTGAAGGCGGTCTTCTTCGTCCGGGATTTCGCCGGGAATCCGAAATACGACGAAAGAAAGCGCTTGCTGGAAGGGGAGAAAATCCAGGGGCGCATGATCGAGGTCACGTTCCGGGACGGCGAGATCCTCACGGGAACGACGACCGGGTACGACCCGAATCGTCCGGGTTTTTTTCTCTTCCCCGTCGACCCGAAGGCGAACAACACGAAGGTCTACGTCGTCTCGGGCGGGATCGGAAAAGCCCGGTTCCTATAAGGGGATCCCGCACATTCCCGAGACGGATGGAAGTTGGCGCGCCTGGCACGACTCGAACGTGCGACCCGCTGCTTAGAAGGCAGCTGCTCTATCCACCTGAGCTACAGGCGCGCGCGGGCCCAGTATACCAATAATCGAATGAAGCACCAGCGACCCCGGTTTCATCCTATGATCCGGATATGAGGGACGAGGGAACCACAGGAGATTTCCCGGAAACCCCCGAAGGCGCGTCGCCGGATCGGTTGCGGGAGGAACAGGGGAAGGCGGATCGGCCTTCGGAGGGCGGAGGTACGCGCTGGTCATTCCCGGTGGCGGGAATGACGTGCGCGTCGTGCGTGGCGCGGGTGGAGAAATCCCTCCTTCGGGTCGAGGGTGTCGCCTCGGCGTCGGTCAACCTTGCGGACGGGAGCGCCACGGTCGCGGTGGATCCCTCGAAGGTCGGCCCCTGGCGGCTGGTCGCGGCGATCCGGGACACGGGATACGAGGTGCCCGTGGAACGAACCGCCTTTCCCGTCCAGGGGATGTCGTGCGCATCGTGCGTGGGGCGGATCGAGAGGGCGCTCCGGAATCTTCCGGGGGTGCTCGCGGCGTCCGTCAACCTGGCGGCGCAGACGGCGAGCGTCGATTATCTGCCGGGCGTCGCCTCCGCGGCCGACCTGCGGGCCGCCGTCGAGGGGGCCGGCTATTCCGTTCCCGAGGTGACTCCCGGAGAGGACCCGCTTGCCCGGCAGGAGCGGATGCAGCGGGAGGAGGAGCGGTCGCTCCTGTCGCGGCTGCGTGTCGGGATCGTTCTCGGCGTTCCCCTCCTTGCGCTCTCCCATTGGGAGATGTTCGCCGGGGACGGCGGCTTCCCGTTCTCCCGTTTCACCGCGGCGCTGCTGCAGTTCCTCCTGGCCACGCCGATCCAGTTCCATGTCGGTGCGCGTTTCTATCGCGGCGCCTGGGCCGTCGCCCGGCACGGTTCCACCGACATGAACACCCTGGTCGCGCTGGGGACCTCGGTCGCCTATCTTTACAGCGGGGTCGCGACCTTCTTCCCTTCGTCGGTCTCCGCCGAGGGGCTCGTCGTCCACCTGTATTTCGAGACGTCCGCGGCGATCATCGTCCTGGTCCTGCTGGGCCGCTTCTTCGAGTCCCGGGCGAGGGGGAAGACGACCGAGGCGGTGAAGAAACTGATCGGACTGGCCCCGGACACCGCCCGGGTGGTGCGCGACGGCGCCGAGGTGGACGTCCCGCTCTCATCGGTCGCCGTCGGAGAGCGCGTGGTGGTCCGGCCGGGGGAGAAGGTGCCGGTGGACGGGACGGTCTCGGAGGGCCGATCCGCGGTCGACGAGTCGATGCTCACCGGGGAGCCGATCCCCGTGGAGAAGGGAGCGGGGGACGCCGTGACCGGCGGGACGATGAACCTCGACGGGCGGCTGGTCTTCGCGGCGACGCGCGTGGGGAAGGACACCGTTCTCTCCCGGATCGTCGCGATGGTGCGGGAGGCGCAGGGGAGCAAGCCGCCGATCGGGCGGCTGGCGGACGTGATCGCCTCGTACTTCGTTCCCGCGGTGATGGCGGCGGCGGCTCTTACGTTTCTTGCGTGGTATTTCCTCGGTCCCGAGCCGCGAGGGACGTACGCGATGGTCAACATGATCTCCGTGCTGATCATCGCCTGCCCGTGCGCGATGGGGCTTGCCACGCCCACCTCGATCATGGTCGCCACGGGGAAAGGGGCGGAACTGGGGATCCTCGTGCGGAACGGCGCCGCGCTGGAGACCGCGCAGAAGGTGGACACGGTCGTCTTCGACAAGACGGGCACGGTGACGAAGGGGAAGCCGGAACTGGGCGAGGTACGGCTCTCCCCGGACGGCGGGTTCCGGGGGGAGGAGGGAGCGCGGGAGCTGCTCCGCCTGGCCGCATGCGCGGAGAGCGGCTCCGGGCATCCGTTGGCCGACGCGGTGGTGCGCGGGGCGAAGGGCAGGGGGATCGATGTCGCGGCGCCGGAAACGTTCACCTCCATTCCGGGGCAAGGGATCCGCGCCACGGTTTCCGGGCGCGCGGTCCACGTGGGGAACCTTGCCTGGATGGAAGGGGAGGGGATCGACGCGGCGACGCTTTCCTCCGACGCGCGGGAGATCGCCGATTCGGGCGGCAGTCCGGTCTGCGCGGCGGTGGACGGCAGGGCGGCGGGCGTCATCGAAGTCGCCGACGAGATAAAGGAGGGCGCGCCGGAGGCGATCCGGCGGCTCCGCGGGATGGGCCTGGACGTCGTGATGCTCACGGGCGATCACCGGCGCACCGCGAAGGCGGTGGCGGACAAGGCGGGGATCTCCAGGGTGATCGCCGAGATCCTGCCGGACCGGAAGGCGCACGAGATCCGGATGCTCCAGGGGGAGGGGAAGGTCGTCGCGATGGCGGGGGACGGGATCAACGACGCCCCTGCGCTTGCGCAGGCCGATGTCGGGATCGCGATGGGCACCGGCGCCGACATCGCCGTGGAGTCGGGGGACCTGGTGCTGATGGGAGGGGAGCTGCGCGGGGTGGCCTCCGCCATCGCATTAAGCCGCGCCACCCTGCGGAACATCCGGCAAAACCTTTTCTGGGCGTTCGCCTACAACGTATTGCTCATTCCGGTCGCCGCGGGGGCGCTCTACCCGTCGTTCCGGCTGCTGCTGGACCCGGTGCTCGCGGCCGCCGCGATGGGGCTCTCCTCGGTCACGGTCGTGACGAACGCCTTGCGGCTGCGGCGCTTCCGCCCGCCGGGATGAATTGAACATGGAGCCGAAGGAACGGGTCGTGACGGACCCGGCGGAGTTTCGCGACCTGGTCGCCGGGATGCGGACGTCCGGCAAGGTCGGGTTCGACACCGAGTTCGTGGGGGAGCGAACCTACTTCCCGCGGCTCTGCCTGATCCAGCTCGGCACGAAGACGGCCGCCGCCGCGGTGGATCCCCTCGCCGTGGGCGATCTTTCCCCCCTGGACGACCTGCTCTACGACGCCTCGGTCCTCAAGGTGGTGCACGCCGGCTGGCAGGATCTGAAGATCATGCATCAGCGGACCGGCCGGGTGCCTTCGCCGGTCTTCGACACGCAGGTCGCCGCCGCGCTCCTCGGAATGCCCGCACAGGCGGCATACTCCTCGGTGGTCCGGGAGATCCTGGGGATCGAGGTGAAAAAGGGTCACTCCTACTCCGACTGGAGCGCCCGGCCGCTCTCCCCGTCCCAGCTCGCCTATGCCCTGGACGATGTCCGGTATCTCCCCTCGCTGCACGACCGGATGGTAGAGCGGCTGGACCGGGAAGGGCGCCTCTCCTGGATCGAGCCGGAAATCGCGGCCCTGTCCTCTCCCGCGTCGTACGAGGCGGATCCGGACCGGGAGTACCGTCGCGTCAAGGGGTGGGCGTCCCTGGACCGCCGCCGTCTCGCGGTGCTCCGGGCCCTGATCGCATGGCGGGAAGGGGAGGCGAGGCAAAGGGACATCCCCCGCCGCCGCGTGCTGGCCGACGAAAGCGCGCTGGCGATCGCCCGCAGCCGGCCTGCGGACGAGGAGGCGCTGCGTCGCGTGCGCGGACTGGAGTGGAAGATCGGGGGCGGATCGTCGACAGCCGTCCTGGCCGCCGTGCGGGGCGCCCTCGCCCTGCCGGAAGATCGGCTCCCCGAAGCTCCCCCTTCCCGGCCCCGCGGCAACGGGGACCGCGGCTCCGTCGTGGGCCTCCTGGGCGCACTCGTGCGGTCCCGGTCGCGTGTGCATCGGGTCGCCCCGGAGGTGCTGACGAATGCCGACGAACTGGAGCGGCTCGCGGACGGGGAGAGGGAAGGGCTCGCGGTGTTGTCGGGGTGGCGGCTCGGCCTCCTGGGGAAGGAACTGCTGGCCCTGCTCGACGGACGGCTCTCGCTCGTCATCCATAAGGGAGAAGTGGTCGTCGAGGAGAGGAGCGTCACGGCGAGGGATGGAACGGACCCCCGGCACCCGCCGCTCCCGCGGTCCATTCCCGGGCGTAATTCGCGTTGACCGCGCAGGGCGCGATGCGTATAATTTCCTTTCGCCTTGCGGGGCGCGGGTGGTGAGTGTAGCTCAGTTGGCAGAGCACCAGACTGTGGCTCTGGCTGTCGTGGGTTCAATCCCCATCACTCACCCCACTTTTTCTTCAGGCGCCTGTAGCTCAGGGGATAGAGCACCGGCCTCCGGAGCCGGGTGCGGAGGTTCGATTCCTCCCAGGCGCGCCACTTTTCCGTTCTTTCCCAGCGTGGGCCATTAGCTCAACCCGGCAGAGCAGCTGACTCTTAATCAGGAGGTTGAAGGTTCGAATCCTTCATGGCCCACCAGAAAAACCAAGGGGTTAGGTCGATTAGGCCTGACCCCTTTTTAGTTCAATCGCATTTTGCGGTGGCTCCGCTAGGGCAGGATCAGGCGCTGCGCGCGTTCGTAGAAGAAGTAATCCCACGCCCAGTTGATCAGGACGACCAGGCGATTCCGGGAGCCGATCAGCTTGTAGATATGGACGATCAGCCACAAAGCCCATGCGGGGAAACCGGTGAAGGAGTACCCGCCGATGTGGGCTACCGCCGCGTTCCGCCCGAGGATGACCATGACCCCCGGATCCCGGTACCGGAAAGGGAGCGGCTCGCCTCCCCCGATGCACCGCAGGATGTTCCGGGCGGCTGCGGTCCCCTGCTGGACCGCTACCGGCGCCATCATCGGCAGGGGCCTCCCGATCTCCTCCATGTACGCGATGTCGCCGACCGCGTATACCTCCGGATGCCCTACCACCTGAAGCGTGGGCAGCACGGCCAGCCGCTCGCCGCGGACGATCGGCAGCCCGGCCGACCGGACGATGGATTCGCCGCGGACTCCCGTCGTCCAGATCGTGGTCTCGGTGGGAATCGCCAAGCCTTCTTCCAGGCGGACCTCCCGGGAAGTCACCTCGCTCACCTTGGCGTTCAGCCGGACAAAGACGCCGATCCGGCGCAATCGCGACAAGGCATAAGCGCGCAACCGTTCCGGGAGGCCGGGGAGCAAGCTGCCCTGCGCTTCCAGCAACTCCACGCGTACCTCGGTGCAATCGAGCGCCGGGAAATCCTTGGCAAGCGGGCCACGGATGAGCTCGGCAAGGGCCCCCGCAAATTCGACGCCGGTGGCGCCCCCGCCGACGATGACGAAGGTCAACAGACGTCGACGCATCTGCGAGTCGTCCTCCTGCGCCGCCCGCTCGAAGCAACCCAGGATCCGGTTCCGTAACGCGATCGCCTGCTCCATCGTCTTCAGGGGAAGTGCGTATGTTGCCGCCCCGGGAACGTCGAAAAAGGTGGACGTGCTCCCCGCCGCAAGAATCAGGAAATCATAGGGGTAAACCCGGTCCGCCGTCTTCACGGTCCGCGAGGCGGGATCCACCCCGGTGACATCGGCCATCCCGAAGGAGACGTTGGGAATCCCCCGCAGGATGCCGCGCACCGGGTAGACGATGTCCTCCGGCTCCAGTTCCGCCGCTGCCACTTGGTAGAGCAAAGGGAGGAAGACGTGGAAATTGTTCCGGTCCAGGAGCTGGACATCGACCGGCGCGCCGGCAAGGGCGCGGGTCGCCCACAGTCCCCCGAACCCCGCCCCGATGACCACCGTGCGCGGGCGGACAGGCATATGGTTCCCTGCCATCATGATCCTTGGATGACAAATCCCTGGCCGCGTCTGTCTCTAAGCTGTCGCCTTCTTCGCGATCTCAACGAACCGGTCCCAGGGGGTGGCGATCCACGTTTCCGTGGTCCCATGCCCGAACGAACGGACAAGGAGGGCGACTTTCGTGGCCGCCTCGCTGTCAGGCGCCTCGAAGATATCGACGTAGTCGTACGGCCCGAGCACCGAGTAACTGGCGACCCACTTGACCTCGGGACAATGCTTGTGGATCCGGTCGGCGACCTTGCGTTCGAGTTTCTCGATGAATTTCGGCTCGGCTACGGCTCCGGGGGCCAGCCGGGTGAGAAGGATGTAAGTCGCCATCTCGGACTCCTTCCTTTGCGGGCCGATTCGTGCGGCCTCGCGATTGTGTCCGGGGGAAACCGGACCCGGCAGAAGGTTGACGGCCGCCGCAAGGGCTACGATGGAATTATACCGCCTGGAGTTCAAAAAGCCGCCGGAGACCACGGTCACCCTCTTGACCGGGTCGCCGGGACCTTTTTCGCCCGACCGCGGATCTCTCCTCCCGCCGAAGAATCTAACTACGAGAAACTCACCTTCACGGTAAGGGAAGATTGCGATGAAATCGCCATTTGTGGTCTGCGGAGCGACCGGCAATATCGGTTCCAGGATCGCCGAAATTCTTCTTGCCGCCGGGGAGCCGGTCCGCATCATCGGGCGCGAGCGGGTCCGCCTCGGGCGGCTGGCCTCGCAAGGAGCGGAGTCGTGGCCGGGGGACATCGGGGACACCGCATTTCTCGAGAAGGCGTTCTCGGGAGCCCGGGGAGCCTTCATCCTCATCCCACCGCGATACGACGCCTCCGATTTCCGGGAGTACCAGGATCAGCTCGGCGCGTCCCTCGTCGCGGCCCTCTCGATGGCCAAGGTTCCGCGCATCGTCGCGTTGAGCAGTATCGGGGCGCACTTGGACGAAGGCACGGGGCCGATCCTCGGCCTGCACGACCTCGAAACCCGGTTGGGCACGCTGAAGGACGCGGAAGTGGTCTGTCTGCGTCCGGCCTACTTCATGGAGAACCACCTCTGGAGCATCCCCCTCATCCGGAACCAGGGGATCAACGGGAGCCCGATCCGGGGCGACGTGCCGTTCCCCATGATCGCGACGGAGGATATCGCGGTTGCGACGGCCCGCCTGTTCGTCGAGGGGGTATTCCACGGACATCATGAGGTCCGCTATCTCCTCGGGCCGCGGGACCTGACGATGTCTGAAGCCACCCGCATCATCGGGGAGGCGATCGGGAAGCCGGGGCTGAAGTACGTCCGGTTCTCCGAGGATGATGCGCGCAAGACATTGGCCGGAGCCGGGATGTCCGGGAGCGTGCTCGAGGCGATGCTGGAGATGCAGCGCGGTTTCAACGCCGGGATCGTCCGCCCGACCCGGGAGCGGAGCATGGAAAACACGACGCCGACGACGCTGGAAAGTTTTGCGAAGTCCGTCTATGCCCATGCGTATCGTGTCGCGGCGTAGGTTCCCCGGGAGGGCATATGACGACGCCGGTCACGAGCCGGCTGGAAAGGAGATCCTCCGATGACGCACAATTTGCCGCCGCTGCCATACCCCTTCGACGCGCTCGAGCCGTACATTGACGCGAAGACGATGGAGATCCACCACGACAAGCACCACGGGGCGTATGTCAACAATCTCAATAAGGCTCTCGAGGGCCATCCTGAGCTTCAAAAACTTCCGGTCGAGGAACTGCTCGCACGAATCGGAAAAGTGCCGGAGGCCGTTCGTACGATCGTGCGCAACAACGGCGGCGGCCATCTGAATCATTCCATGTTCTGGGAGATCATGAAAAAGGGCGGCGGCGGTGAGCCGTCGGGGGATCTGGCCGACGCCATCAAAAATACGTTCGGCAGCTTCGGGGATTTCAAAAAAACATTCACCCAGGCCGCGACATCGCGATTCGGGTCCGGGTGGGCGTGGTTGCTGATCCGTGGCGGCAAGCTCACCGTCGAATCGACCGCGAACCAGGACAATCCCATCCTGGATGGCGGCAAGGCGTTCTTCGGCGTCGACGTCTGGGAGCACGCCTATTACTTGAAGTATCAGAACCGACGCCCCGAGTACATCGAGGCGTGGTGGAACACCGTCAATTGGGCGCAGGTCGCGGACAACTTCGCGAAACTTGGGTAACGACGGGGGAAAGGAGCGCGGCGATGATCCGGAACGCCTACCTGAAGAAAGTGGAAGTTCGCCTCGAAAGACTTGGCGAAGACATCGAATCCCTGGCGAAGAAGGCCGAATCGGCATCGGCGGATGTGCGGGATATCGTCGCCCGCCAGATCGCGGTGCTGCAGTCGAAGGCCGAAACGGCAAGGGACAGGATCAAGGTCGTCCGGGCAGCCGGGGAGATGAACTGGGGCCACCTGAAGAAAGGAGCGGATGACGCCCTCGAAGACCTCAAGCACGCCGTCGACAACACGTTCCAGCGAATCCGGAAGACCGGGTCCGGCAAGCGGTAGGCCGCCCGACAGGCGGCGCGGATTTCCAGGCACGCCTCGCGCGCAATGAAGGACGCGGCCCCGGGAGCGATCCCGGGCTTCGTATTATGACGGTTTCCGGGCGATCTTTGGTATCATTGCCCCCATGAAACCGCACTTGCCGCACGGATCCGTCGGCTTCGTCGAGACGAAGCGCTTCACCTTCGCCGAGCCGCCCCACGAGATGCCCCTGGATATCGGGGGGAAGCTCGGGCCCATCACGATCGCCTACGAGACGTACGGGAAGCTCAACCGCGAGAAGAGCAACGCCGTCCTGGTGGAGCACGCCTTCTCGGGGAGCGCCCACGCCGCGGGTTTTCTTCCGGGGCAGGACCCGTCGAAGGAGAAGCCGGGGTGGTGGGACTTCCTGATCGGCCCGGGCCGCGCGCTGGACACGGAGAAATATTTCGTCATCTGCTCGAACGTGATCGGTTCCTGCTACGGCAGCACCGGGCCGGGATCGGTCGACCCGAAAACGGCGAAGCCGTACGGGCTGTCGTTCCCCGTGGTGACGATCGGCGACATGGTGCGGGCGCAGGCGCATCTCGTCGACCACCTCGGCATCGAGCGGCTGCTGGCGGTGATCGGCGGATCGATGGGCGGGATGCAGGCGCTCCAGTGGGCGGTCGACTACCCCGACCGCGTGGCGTCGGCCATCCCGATCGCGGCGACCTCGCGCCACTCTCCGCAGCAGATCGCATTCAATCACGTCGGCCGGGCGGCGATCCTGGCCGACCCCGATTTCCACGAAGGCGACTACTACAGTTGGAGGACCGTCCCGGAACGCGGGCTGTCCGTGGCGCGGATGGTGGGGTTCATCACCTACCTCTCCGACCGGAAGATGCACGAGAAGTTCGGCCGGATGAAGCAGCTCGCCGCGGCGAAAGGGGGCGGGCGGCACGGGAAATGGGCGGAGGGAACGATCGGGCAGCACTCCGCCGTCGAATTCTCGGTGGAAGGGTACCTGAAGCACCAGGGAGAGGTGTTCGTCTTCGACCGCCGGTTCGACGCCAACTCGTACCTTTCCATCACGAAGGCGATCGACATCTTCGATATCTCCGCGCCCGCGGGAGGCCTGTCGAAGGCGTTCGCGAGCGTGAAGTCGAAGTTCCTGATCGTCTCCTTCGACACCGACTGGCTCTACCCGACGTACCAGTCGCAGGAGATCCGCAACGCGATCCTGCAGAACGGGCTCGCCGTGGCGTGCCTCGAACTCTCGACGATCCACGGGCACGACGCGTTCCTCATCGAATACGAGAAACCCCCCGAGGGGGGGAAACCCGGCGTGAAGAACAAGATGATCCAGGTGGTCCAGGATTTCCTCGGAAACGTCGCGTCGCGGCCTTGAGGGCCGTTTCGGAAGGAGGATCGTGATGCTCGGGAAAATCGCACAGGCGGTCATGATCGCGTCGCTGGCGGCGGGTCTTTCCGCCTGCTCGGTGATGCAGGGCACCTACCAGCGGAAGGCGGACGAAGCCGACTCGCTCACGAAGAGGCTGGCCTCCCTGCAGAAGAAATACGACGACCTCGCGGCGGAGAACACCGCGCTCAAGGTCCGCAACGAGCGTCTCCTCTCCGACCTGTCGGGAATGACGCTGCAGAAGGACAAGCTGACCACCGACCTCGACTACGTCACCGGGCAACGGGACAAGCTCGCCGTCGACAAGGAGGAGCTCGACAAGGTCCTCCAGGCGAAATCCGACACCCTCTCCCGGACGATCTTCGAGCTGCGCCGGAAGGTTTCCGACCTCGACGCGGAAAATGCGAAGCTCCGCGAGCGGAACGCCGCCCTGGAGAAGGCGAAGGAGGAACAGGTCCGGAAGGTGAGCTCGACCTACGAGAACCTGCTCGAGAAGATGAAGTCGGAGATCTCGAAGGGGCAGGTGACGATCTCGGAGCTCAAGGGGAAGCTGACGGTGAACATGGTCGACTCGATCCTCTTCGACTCGGGGAAGGCCGAGGTCAAGCGGGGGGGGCTCGAGGTGCTGCAGAAGGTCATCTCGATCCTTACGGACGTGAAGGACAAGTCGATCCGGATCGAAGGGCACACGGACAACGTGCAGATCGCGGGGGGCCTCGCCAGGCGGTACCCGACGAACTGGGAGCTTTCCGCGGCGCGGGCGATCAACGTCACGCGGTACCTGCAGGACCAGGGGATCGATCCGGGTCAGCTCGCGGCCGTCGCCTACGGGGAGTGGAAGCCGGTGGGGGACAACGGCGCGCCGGAGGGGAGGGCGAAGAACCGGAGGATCGAGATCATCCTTGTGCCGAAGGAATAGGCGTCCGTGAGGTCGCGCGGATGATCCGGAAGGCGCTGCTGCTGAAGTTCCTCGACGCCGCCTACATGCAGCGGTGGAACGACAAGATCCGGCCGGTCGAGCTGATCGAGCTCGACAAGCAGGCCCACAAGATGATCGTCGCCTGGTTCCTCGCGCGGGTCGAGGAGGAGCGCGGCACGCCGCTCAGCTGGACCCGGGTCATCGAGGGAGGCCTGTTCGAGCTTCTCCAGCGGATCGTGATCACCGACCTCAAGCCGCAGATCTTCCACAAGATCAAGGCCGATACGAAGAAGTACCGGCAACTGAACGAGTGGGTGTACGGGGAGCTGCGCCCCATCGTCTCTCCTCTCGGGAAGCCGTTCTGCCGGCGGTACCAGGACCACTTTCTCGATGGGGAAGACACGGTGGAGCGCCGGATCCTCACCGCCGCGCACTTCTACGCCACCCGGTGGGAGTTCCTGATCGTCGAGCGGGCCGACCCCGACGGGTACGAGATCCGCGACATCCGGGCGGAGCTCGACGCGAAGATCGCCGGCTTCGGGGACCTGAAGGGCATGGGACTCCTCGCCTCGGAGCGGCGATTCCGCAACTTCATCGACCTGTGCGGACAACTCCGGTTCCAGTACCGTTGGGCCCACCTGCACCGGATCCCGAGGACCTCCGTGCTGGGGCACTCCCTCTACGTGGCGATCCTCTCGTACCTGTTCTCATTGGAGATCAAGGCGTGCCCCCGGCGGTGCGTCAACAACTACCTCACCGGCCTGTTCCACGACCTGCCGGAGGTGCTGACCCGGGACATCATCTCCCCCGTGAAGCGGTCCGTGGAGGGATTGAGCGATCTGATCAAGGGGTACGAGAAGGAGCGGATGGACCAGGAGGTGTACGGGCTGCTGCCGGAGGGGTGGCACGCCGATCTCGAGATGTTCGCCGAGCGCGAGTTCGAGAACTTCGCCACCGTGGACGGGAAGCTCACCGCGGTGTCGGCGGCGGACCTGCACGAAAAGTACAACGAGGACGCGTTCAATGCGAAGGACGGGGAGCTGGTCAAGCGCGCCGACCACCTCGCCGCGTTCGTCGAGGCCTACGCGGGGATCCGCAACGGCAGCACGAGCCAGGACCTGCAGTACGCCCGGGTCAAGATCGGCGCCCAGGAGCAGCAGGCCCAGTACGCCGGATTGCACTTCGGGGAGATCTACTCGGACTTCGACTGACCGCCGCTACGGGCGTCGAGGCGGCGGTAGTAGTCGGCCCGGCACCGGTTCTCCACCTCCACCATCGAACGGAACGCCTCCCCGAACCCGTCCCGCCCGATCGCGAACACGCCGTGGCCGTAGACGATCGCCTTCCCGGGGGCCCCGATGACCGGGGGGACGCGCACCGCCAGACCCCCCGCGCCGATCTCCCCCGCCACCACGGGGGTGTCCCCGATCATCCGGACGTTCGGGCAATCTTTCCAGCAATCCTTGATCGGGCAATTCTTCTCCTCGCACAGCATGCTCATCGCGACGGCGAACTTCGGGTGTCCGTGCAGGATGGCGCGCGCCCCGGTCGCCTCGTAGATGCGGCGGTGGGCGAGCAGCTCGCTGGAGGCGGTGATCCCGGTGGTCGAGCGGTTGTCCGCGGGGACCGGGTCGATGCACCCGGAAAGCTCGTCGAGCGAGGCGGCGGTCTGGGAGATGAAGATCGTATCCCCGACCCGGTACGAGATGTTGCCGAAGAAGGAGTCGACCAGCCCCCGCTCCACGGTGTACCGGCCGACGGCGCGGATCTCCGCCAGGACCTCCCCCGGATCGTCGAGCGGACCGGGTCGGAAGGCGAGCCCCTCGGAGGTCGGGGGGCGGAGGAACGTCTCGCGGAACGCACGGAACGCCTCCTCCTCCCCGGGGAGGAGGAACCCCTCCCGCAACACGTCCAGCAGGTACTTGACGAATGCGGCGTGGAAGACGCAGGAGTAGTGGATGTACGCCTGCTCCAGCGTCACCGGACCCGAGGCGACGATGCCCACCCCTTCCGCGATCACCCCTTTCCGGTTCGAAAGGAGCGCGGCGATCGCGCGCGCCGGGTCCGCGGCGATCTCCTCACTCCGCGCGATCGGGATGTCGTGAAGGAACGTTCGCGTCTCCGTATCGAGAGGGACGATCGCTCCCGCACCGGCGGCCGCCCGGCGCAGCAGGAACTCCGCGAAGGGGAGGGACGGCGACGCGGCGACGACCCCAAGGCACGACAGTCGCGACAGGACGTCGGCGGCCAGGCGCGACAGGTCGGAGGCGCCTTCGGAGATCATCGCGTCGTCCTGCGCGGCGATCGCGACACGCCCCGGGACGACCGAGCGATCCCGGAGCAATTTCCCCGCGTACTTCGCGATCTGGTCCCTCACGGCTGCCGCCCGAGGAATCCGTCGTCCGGGAACGAGCCATCGTCCCGGAGTCCCCGGATCCGGTAATACTTCGTCAGCTCCTCCTCGAACCGCGCGCGGTCGATCGGCGGAACGTCGATCCCCTCGCCGTGGGAGCCCGGCTCGGTGAAGAAGCGGGCCGGCAGGTCGTCCTCCGCCCGCGTGAAGCCGTTCCGCGCGTTGTAGAAGCGCTCCGTGAGATAGATCCGCTCGCCGATCTCCTTGAGCCCCTGGGGGGTGTGCGGATCCCCCGTCGCGCCCGAGAGCAGCTCCGCGTACTCCTCGAGGGAGGCGCCGAAGAATGCGAACTTGCACGCGACGAGGGAGTCCACCGCCGCGTTGGCGTCCTCCGCGATCTTGATCATCCGTGCCTTCCCCGAGAAGGAGAACCGGTCCGAGGCCACCGGCTTGCGAAGGATCTCGTGGGAGATCGGGTACGCCCGCAGGTGGCAACCGCCCCGGTTGCTGGTGGCGTAGGCCAGCGCCATCCCGTACGCCCCGCGCGGGTCGTAGGCGGGCAGCTCCAGCGACTTGACGGACATCGAGAGCCCCGGTGTTCCGAGGGCCTCCGCCACCCGCCGGGACCCCTCCGCGAGAAGCTCCCCTTCGCCGCGCCGGTGGGCGATGTCGTGGAGGAGGGGGCCGATCTCTTCCGGGGAGGGGAACCTCCCGCGCGCCTCGCCCCACGCGGACAGGGTGGCCGCGGCGGAGATCGTATCCATCCCGAGGTCGTTGCAGGCGTCGTTCGAGCGGACGATCGCGTGGAGGTCGGCGATGCCGTTCAGCGCCCCGAAGTGGGAAACCGTCTCGTACTCCGGAAGGTGACGGCCGTCCGCCGCGCTCTTCTTGCACTGGATGGGGCATCCGTGGCAGCCGTCCTTTTTCGCCCCGTACGCCGCCCGGATCGCGGGGCCGGAGTAGGCGGAGGAGTCCTCGAAGACCGTTCGCCGGAAATTTTCCGTGGGGGCCATCCGCCGCTGGCGCATGAGGTCGACCAGCGCGGGGGTCCCGTACTCGGCGATCCCGAGCTCGCCGAAGATCACCGGGGAGGCGCGGAACAGCCGAAGCACGTCGGCCCGGGCCCGGTCGAACCGCTCCCGGTCCGCGACGGGCGTTCGCAGGTCGCCGTCCGACACCACGGCTTTCAGGTTCTTCACCCCCATCACCGCGCCCAACCCGCCGCGGCCGACGGCGTTCCCCTCGCCCATCATGATGTTGGAGAAGAGGACCCCGTTCTCCCCGGCGGGGCCGATGGCGGCGACGCTCCCGCGGCCGGAAAGGGCGCGCACCGTGTCCCCGGTCCCCTTCCCCCACAGGCCGCCGGCGGGGAGCAGTTCCTCGCCGGCGGAGGTGACGGCGAGAACGACGGGGCGGGGGCTCTTCCCCTCGATGAGGATCGCGAAGAGTCCCGCCGCCCGAAGGCGCCACGCGAACCGGCCCCCCGCGGAGCAGTCGTACACGGTCCCGGTCAGCGGGGAACGGGAGACGACGGAAAGGCGCGCCGACGTGGGCGCCGGCGTCCCGCAGAGCGGGCCGACGGCGATGACGACCGGCATCGCCGGGTCGTACGGTGAAAGGGTATGACGCTCCCGGAGCAGCCGGACCCCCAGCCCTCGCCCGCCCAGGTAGGCACGGAGGAGGTCCGGCGGGATCTCCTCCCGCCGCATCCGCCCGGAGGAGAGATCCACGACCAGCAACTGTTCACGCAGGGACATGCGCTTTATTGTACCGTGGACGGGGCCTTCCACCGGTCGTACCGCAACAGGAAGAGCAGCCCCGGGATGGCGGCGAGAGTGCTGACGATGAAGTAGGCTTCCCAGCCGTACGTCTTGGCGAGGAAGCCCGTGGGCGCGCCGACGACCACCCTTGTCACCGCCATGAGACTGGTGAGGAGGGCGTACTGGGTGGCGGTGTACCGCTTGTCGCACAGGCTCATGAGGAACGCGGCGTACGCCGCCGTTCCCATCCCGCTGCACAGGTTCTCGATCCCGATCGCCGCCACCATCATCGGGTAATGGTGCCCCAGGTGCGCCAACGCAAGGAACGAGAGGGTGGACACCGACTGGAGGATCCCGAAGATCCACAGGGACGCCTTCATCCCGGCCCGCGCGACCACCGCCCCGCCCGCGAGGGTCCCCGCGATCGTCGCGATCATCCCAAGCCCCTTCGTCACGGCCCCGATGTCGGTCTTCGTGAACCCGAGCTCGAGGAGGAAGGGGGTCGTCAGCGCGACCGCCATCACCACGTCGAGCTTGTAGAAGACGATGAACAGGAGGATCCCGGCCGCGCCGGGGCGGGCGAAGAATTCGAGGAAGGGTTCGACGACCGCCTCCTTCAGGGTCCTCGGCGGTTTCCCGGGGATCTCCGGCTCCGGGGAGAGGAGGGATGCGGTCATCCCCACGAGCAGCGACCCGGCCATCAGGAGATAGACGATGTGCCACGGCATCCGGTCGGCGAGGATCAGGGCGATCGCTCCCGAGGTGAGCATCGCCACGCGGTACCCGAGGATGTGCACCCCCGCCCCCGGTCCCAGCTCCTCCGGGGCGAGGACTTCGGTGCGCCACGCGTCGACCACGATGTCCTGGCTTGCGCTGCAGAACGCGACGAGGAACGACAGGAGCGCAAGCGCGCCGGGGTGCGCCTTCGGCTCGGAGAACGCCATCGCCGCGATGGCGAGGAAGAGGGCCGCCTGGGTCATCAGCATCCACCCGCGGCGCCGGCCGAGGAACGGGGGAACGAACCGGTCCATCAACGGAGACCAGAGGTACTTGATCGTGTACGGCAGCCCGACGAGGGAGAAGATGCCGATCACCGTCAGGTCGACCTTCTCGGTCGCCATCCACGCCTGGAGGGTCGAGCCGGTCAACGCCAGCGGGATCCCGGAGGAGAAACCGAGGAGCAGGACGAAGAAGACGCGCCGGTTTCCGAACGCGTTCAGCAGCGCGGACATGCCGGGTATCGTACCATCGAATGAGCAAATTCCCGGGGACGCAGTCGAAGGGTACGGGAACGAAGAACCGATGCCCGTGCGGACGCGAGCGGGACGACGAAAGGAAGGAACTTGATGCGGGACGGGACTGGGAAGAAAATGGGATGAGGATCGCGGCGAAAGGAGGGATCGGCATGGTTCTCCCGAGGCGGAAAAAGGGATCGCGGATCGCCTTCGCCCTCCTCTCCGCCCTGATGTTCGCTTCCTGCGGCGGCGGATCGAGTACCACGGACGGGGGAGGGACCGGCGGCACGGGCGTCGGCCCGGTCACCGGGTTCGGGAGCGTCATCGTGAACGGGATCGCCTACGACGACGCCGGGATCGACAATACGAACTTCCTCGACGATCACGGACGAACGAAAGCGGACCTTGCGGCCGGGATGATGGTGAAGGTCACGGCGGCGGGAGTCAACGACCTGCAGGGGATCGGGACAGCGACGAAGATCGAGGTCCAGCGCCATGTCGACGGCCCGCTGGACAATAATGGTGTGGACCTGGCGACGGGTACTTTCCGGGTGATGGGACAGGCGGTCCTTGCGGACACGACCACCGTGTTCGACAACGTGGCGGACCTGGTCGCGGTCGACAACCTCGCCGGGTCCGGAAATCGCCCCGAACTCGAGGTCCATGGGATCGCCGACAACGCCGGGACGATTCACGCCACCTTCGTCCACCTGTGGGACAACAACATCGTGGCGGGCCGGGCGGTGCAGGTGAAGGGAACGGTGGAAAACGACAATGCCGTCGGAAAGACCTTCACGCTGGGGACGTCCAGGGTCAGCTACGCGACCATCGTTCCCGCCCCGGCGGGACTGGATAACGGCGTGTTCGTGGAAGTGAAAGGGACCTTCCAGGCGGCGGACAACACGATCGCGGCGACGAGTGTCACGGTAGGGGATCCTGCGTCGGGCCAGAGCGCGGGAGATCTCGTGAAGTCCGAAGGGTATGTGAAGAGGATCATCGCCGCGGGAGCGCAGTTCGAGTTGATCGGGGCGGACGGCCTGCAGCGGATCAACTGGTCCGGCGGCACGACGGCGTTCAAGGACGGCACGGCGGCGGATCTCCTGGCGGGGGCCCGGGTCGTGGTGGAGGGGAAGCGGAATCTCGACAAGACGGTGGCGGCGAAGGAGATCTCGTTCCGCAAGCCGAGCAACATTCGGATGGACACTACGGTCACGGTGCCGGCTTCGCCACCGGCCTCTCTGAGGCTGTTCGGGAAGACGGTGTTTGTCAACTCCCTGACGCAGTTCAGGGACAGCGCCGGCACCACCCCGCTGAGGACATTCGGTCTGGCGAACATCGCCACCGACAACACGTTGCGGGTTTCCGCCTTCCTGGACAACAGCACCGGGGCGATGCGGATCGTCGCATCGCGCATCGAGCGGATCGATCCGCTCGCGATAGACCGGAAGATACTTCAGGGGATCGTCGAGTTGAAGCTGGGCGGAGCAAACGTGAGGATCCTGGGGATCACGGTGCAGACGTTCCCCGGATCGACGGAGTTCCTGAATGCGGACGGAACGCCGTTCCCGGGAGCCACAGAGAACGAACGCCAGGCGAATTTCTTCGCGGCGGTCGTCGAGGGCCGGACGGTGGTCAGGGCGCGCGGCACGGCCGGATCTCCCACGGTGGTGATGATAGCGAACGAAGTCCGGATCCAGCCGACGATCGACAACTGACCGGAAAACCCGCCGCCCCCTCTCTGCTATGATGGC